>ERZ1046568.1694-NODE-1694-length-15310-cov-18.991937_pt1 | contig 15310 bp, 14 predicted proteins | sample MGYA00383092_ERZ1046568 | MGnify/ENA primary metagenome ERZ1046568 (study PRJEB29581, sample SAMEA5548362) | metagenome | biome: marine; feature: coastal; material: water | depth 1 m | study: Short-term variability in the microbial, nano- and picoplankton... | reverse complement strand
CAGAATTAAAAATAGTTTCATAATCTAAAGGATGTAAGGTTCTTAAATCCACTACTTCAATTTGATCTTGTAATCCTAATTCTTTTGAAGCATTCATTGCCCAATGCACCCCCATGCCGTAGGTAATAATAGAAATTGTTTCTTTGGATTCTTGTTTCCAAATTTCTTGCAACACCCAAGCTTTTCCAAAAGGTAATATATAATCCGATGCTGGTTCTACTGAAGTAGCGCCTTTAGTCCCTGGAACCTTACTCCAATAGAGGCCCTTATGTTCTAAAATAATTACTGGATTTGGATCGTAATAAGCAGCTTTTATCAATCCTTTTAAATCGGCTCCATTACTAGGGTATGCAATTTTTATTCCTCGAATATTACAGACTATACTTTCGATGGAGGAAGAATGATAAGGACCACCACTTCCATAGGCTCCAATTGGAACTCTTAAAATCATAGAAACCGGCCATTTACCATTAGATAAATAACAGGACCTACTAACTTCTGTAAATAATTGATTGAGTCCTGGCCAAAGGTAATCGGCAAATTGAACCTCAACAATTGGTTTTAAGCCCACAGCACTCATTCCTACAGTACTTCCTACGATAAAGGCTTCTTGAATGGCCGTATTAAACACCCGATGGTCTCCAAATTTTTGAGCTAAGGTAGCGGCTTCTCTAAAAACACCTCCCAATCTGCCTCCAACGTCTTGTCCATATAACAAGCATTCCTTATGCTCAGCCATTAACTCCTCGATCGCAAATAAGGCACAATCTACCATAACTACTTTCTCTGCATTTTCGGGAGCTCTTTCACCCTTTTCCTCGGTAATTGGAGTCGGTGCAAAATCGTGAGTAAATAAATCTTTGGGTTCTGGATCCTTTGCATTTTGTGCCTTTATTAAATCCTGCTGGACAGAACTTAAGGTCGTCTTCTCAATTATTCTTATTTCATTGGGAGAAAAATCATTTTCAAGCAACAACTGTTTCATTTTTGGATAAGGATCTCGAAGTCTTGATTGTTCCAAATCGTCTCGATACCACTCCATGCGTACGCCCGAGGTATGGTGATTTAATAAGGGAACTTTCGCATGAACTAAAATAGGTCGGCGTTCGGTTCGAATCGTATTTATTACCTTTTGTATGGTTTCATACGATTCTTCAAAATTAGTACCATCGATAGAAATCGCCTCTAAGCCCTTAAAACCTTTTGCATACTCATAGGCATTTTGTGCTCTTGTTTCTTGGGCTGTTGCTGAAATATCCCATTCATTATCTTGAACTAAATACAAAATCGGAAGTTGTTTTAATCCAGCCATTTGAAATGCTTCTGCTATTTCGCCCTCGGTAACGGAGGCATCTCCAAGTGAACAAACGGTGATAGGTCGGGGTTCGTCGGAGGCATTAAATGTATTGCTATTCGATTTTGAATCTACCAATTCTTTATATTGCATTCCCATTGCAAGCCCAGTGGCAGGGATAGTTTGCATGCCAGTTGCTGAACTCTGATGCGGGATTTTTGGCTTGTCATCGTCCTTTAAACTAGGGTGACTGTAATAGGTTCTACCTCCAGAAAAAGGATCTTCTTTTTTTGCTAATACCTGAAGCATTAAATCATAAGGAGTCATGCCCATAGCTAGTAACATAGCGTCATCTCTGTAATAAGGAAACACATAATCCTGGGGCAATAACTGCATTCCTAAAGCTATTTGAATGGCTTCATGACCCCTAGAAGTGGCGTGGACATATTTTGAGACAACTTTAAAATTCGCTTCGAACACCTCTGTCATTGCTTTTGCAGTACAGAGTTTAGTAAATCCATTTTTTAAAATCTCTTTATAATTCTTGATCTTTGACAAATCTTAATTTTATTTTTAACTATTAAGCTACTGGAATCATCCAGCCAAAAGGGTCCGCTATTTCTTGAATTTTTATTTTATTGAGCGTATGGTTTATATCCTCTGCAACTGGACTTTCGTCAGAAACATGAATAACATCGTCATCCGTTCCAATTTCTTGAATGTATGCTATTCCTACTGCTGTTCCTGTTCCAAAAGCCTCTTCTAAACTTCCATTACGAGAAGCCGCTCTGATTTCTTCCAGTGAAATAGGTCGTTCTATTACTTCAAATCCTTTGTGTCTTAATAAATCGATCACACTCATCCGAGTAATACCATCTAAAATAGATCCATCTCTTTTTGGAGTAATAATTTGATCATTAATTTTGAAGAAAATATTCATCGTTCCTACTTCTTCAATATACTTATGTTCGGCTGCGTCTAGCCATAACACTTGATTGTAACCTTTCGATTTTGCTTTTTCTGTGGGTAATATTGCTGCTGCATAATTGCCTGCTGCCTTCGCCTCGCCTGTTCCGCCATGAGCAGCTCTAATAAACTTTTTTTCTGCAAAAAGTTTTATTCGCTCACTGAAATAGGGCCCTGCAGGAGAACAAATAATTATAAATTTATAACTTGTTGCTGCACGCATACCTATAAAATGTTCGTCTGCATACATAAATGGCCGCAAGTACATGGCACTTCCTTTTTTCTTTGGAATCCAGTTCTTATCTAAATTTACCAATTGTTTTAACCCTTCTGAAAAAATTTCTTCTGGAAGTTCTGGCATTCCCATCCGGACTGCACTGGAATTTAATCTAGCTGCATTTTTAGAAGGCCTAAATAACAAAGGAACTCCAGCTGCATTTAAAGTGGCCTTCATCCCCTCAAAAATTGCCTGTCCATAATGCAAAGCCATGGTTGCAGGATGAGTAGCAATGGTTTGCATGGGGACTATACGAGGATGGTTCCAAGACCCATTTTCATAATCACAAATAAACATGTGATCGGTGAAAATTTTGCCTAATGGAATATGATCAAAATCCAATTCATTCAATTTAGAATTTTCAGTTTTGGTGATTTTTATTTTTATCATTTTTTATTGTTTATCTTTTTAAAAAGATAGTAGGTTATATTTTTCTGTTACTATCAAAATTCTCTAAATTGTCGGCTATTCTTCTTAAAAAAGAGCCCGCTAAAAATCCATCTACAATCCGATGATCAAAAGATAATGACAAGTACATCATCTGTCTTATTTCAATAGAGTCGCCCTCTGGTCTTTCTATTACCTCAGCTCTTTTTTTTATAATTCCAGTAGCAAGTATCGCAGCCTCTGGTTGGTTAATTATAGGAGTTCCCATTACAGAGCCAAAGGTTCCAACATTCGAAATAGTGAAAGTACTACCACTCGTATCATCTGCTTTTAATTTATTTTTTCTGGCTTTTAGTGATAATGAATTAATGGATGCAGCAAGCTCCTTTAAATTTTTTTTATCGGCATTCTTAACAACTGGAACAATTAAATTACCAGAGGGTAAGGCTGTAGCCATTCCTATATTAATTTCTTCTTTTACAATAATATTTTTACCATCTAAGCTCGAGTTGATCATCGGAAAATCAAGGAGTGCGCTAGCAACAGCTTCCACAAATAGGGGAGTAAAAGTTAACTTTTCTTGATATTTTTCTAAAAAATTACTTTTAACATGATTTCTCCAGTTTACCATCTCCGTTAAATCTGCCTCCACATAAGCAGTAACGTGAGGAGACGTATGTTTGCTAAAAACCATTCGATCTGCGATCATTTGTCGCATACGATCCATCTCAACAAGCTTCCCTTTTCCTTTATCAAATTTTAAATCAGGAACTTTAAATTTATTTTCTGATTCTTTTGGCTGCGCATATTTAAAAGGTCGATCTGCTTCAATATAATTCATGAGGTCACTTTTACGTAAACGCCCTTCATTACCAGAAACAGGGATTCGTGCTAATTCTTCAAAACTAATATGATATTCCTTCGCTACACTAACTACTAATGGTGAAAAATGTAAATTTGGATTCGCAACCTCAAATTCAACTGATTGGGTTTTTGTATACGGATTTAAAGAGCTTGACTTTGAACTTTTAGGAGTTTCTTTTTTTGGAAGCTGCTGTTTTTTGATATTTTTTATTTTACTATCTGTTTCTATGAGCGCAATCGTTTCTCCAATTTTTATAACATCATTCTGTCGGTATAGTAATTTTGTAATTGTACCTGTTACCAATGATGGAACCTCAGAGTCTACTTTATCGGTAGCTACTTCTAAAAGCACCTCATCTACTTCAATTGTTTCACCAACATTTTTAAACCATTTAATAATGGCTGCTTCAGTAATACTCTCGCCAAGTTTTGGCATTTTAAATTTATATTCGGACATTGATAATTGTCTTTCTTATTTTTTATTTTTTATTTCCCTTAATGTTTTATAAAAATCTTCTTGCTTAGGCCTGTTTCTTGGAAGTTCTCGAAGCGGTTCCACTTCCTTCATACTTTCGTAACAATCGGCAGGTAATTGTTGATATAATTTAGTTCCTGCAGTTTTCCAATTTAACATCTCATCAGAAACTTCTTTTAAAACTTTGGCTGGATTTCCTACTATTAAACTTCGATTAGGAAAAACCGATGCTGCTTTTACAAAGGTCATAGCTCCAACAATTGATTGGTCTCCGATAACGGCATCGTCCATAATAACACTGTTCATGCCAATAAGACAATTACGGCCTAAATTAGCTCCATGGATAATGGCACCATGACCTACATGTGAACCTTCTTTTAAAAAAATTGTTTTTCCAGGAAACATATGTACGGTGCAATTTTCTTGAACATTAACTCCATCCTCTAAAATAATTTCACCCCAATCACCACGGATTGCGGCTCCTGGTCCTACATAACAGTTTTTGCCTATTACAACATTACCTGTAACCGCTGCTAGAGGATGAACAAAGCTACTTTCGTGAACTACTGGAATATGTCCTTTAAAACTGTAAAACATTTATTTAAATTTCTTTAAGGTCTCTTTTGTAAATTCAGATAAAACTAGACGTCCACTTATCGAAGCTCGTTCTGCTAACAAACGATCCCAGTTTTCGGTACCCGCCCAAAATACTTTTTTCATTTCCATCATAGCTTCAGGATTGTAAGTACACAAGTTTGTTGCAAAATTTAAAATAGCTGCATCTAATTCGTCTACAGTTTCGAATACTTGAGTAAAGAGTCCTTTTTGTTTTGCCCATTCAGCACTGTAAAAAGAATTTGCATCCATTGCTATTTGTGACATAGCACTCAGACCTAGTTTTCGCTGGACTGCTGGTCCAACTACAAAAGGGCCAATTCCAACGTTTAATTCACTCAACTTGATAGCTGCAAATTTTGTAGCCATACAGTAATCTGTAGCTGCGGCAATTCCAACGCCCCCTCCTACAGTCTTTCCTTGAATTCTTCCAATAATAAATTTAGGGCATTTACGCATTTCATTAATTACGTTTGCAAAACCAGAAAAGAAAGCTTTTCCAGCAACCGAATCGTTGATTGCAGTTAATTCCTCAAAACTTGCTCCAGCACAAAAAGTACGATGACCTCCACTTTTCAAAATAATAACTTTGACAGTGTTATCCTGTCCCGCTTCCTTGATTGTATTGGCGAGTTTTGTGAGTATTTTTTCAGGTAAGCTATTGTGAGTTGGATGAAAAAACTCAATCGTAGCAATACCTTTATTGATTGTATTGTGAACGTATGCTTCCATATTATAATAATCCAAATTGTTTAAAATGATGATTTAAATGTTTCCGCTCTAACAAATACCATTCGTATTTCTCTAAATGACCAAAAACAACATTTTTAACGATGGCTTTTGGATTTTCTTTATAGAAATCTAAATACGCATTTCTTGCTTCTAATAATTTTAATTTTGCTGTAGATAGATTTTCATGTTTCAATACTTCTAGTTGTCCTTTTTCATAAAGAGGAAAATCATAGCCAACAGGCATCGGTTTATAGTTATATAAAGTCTCTTGTACTTTTTCAATATGTTTTTCAAGAGTTGAAATTTCAAAATCTTGAATTTCAGAAGATGCAATTCGATAGCTGTATTCCAAGTGTTCAACCATATGTTGAGGGGTCATAATTCCCCAAGAAGGTTTCGAATTTTCATCTAACTTTGACAAATACATTTCTATATTATCAGTTGTGATTTCAGTTAAAACCTCTTGTTTTTTTTGAACCATGGTCAAAATTGTTGCAATCGCTACTAGTTCGTCTTCCAGGTCAAAAACTTCTACATACCATTTTACGATACCACTAGGATGTTCTTTTCCTCTTGGATCCCGATCTATTTTCTGTTTGCATGTTAATCGAACATAAACCGTATCATTATGATAGATAGGTCTTAAAAAGCGACAATCTTCCAGCCCGTAATTAGCAGCTACAGGTCCCTTATTTGGATAAACAAAAAGGCCCGCTGCTGCAGCTAATATAAAGTAGCCATGTGCTGTTCTTTTCTCAAAAATACTTCCATCGAGAGATGTGATATCAGTATGCGCATAAAAATGATCCCAGGTTAAGTTAGCAAAGTTGACAATATCACCGTCTGTAATGGTTCTTTTATGAGTTTTAAGCGACATTCCGGGCTCCAAATCTTCCCAATGATATGCAAATGGATGTTGATCGATTTCTTTGTAAGCCCCTTTTGGCTGATAAATCCCCGTTACTTCTGTCAATGTTGTAGGAGAACCCTGAATAGCGCAACGTTGCAAATAATGTTTTACACCTCTCATTCCTCCCATTTCTTCGCCGCCTCCGGCTCTTCCTGGACCTCCATGAACTAGCGTGGGTAATGGTGAGCCATGACCCGTACTCTCTTTTGCATTTTCGCGATTTAAAACCAATATTCTTCCATGGTGCGTAGCAGCTTCTACTACATATTCCTTTGCTGTCAAATCGTTATTTGTAATGATAGAGGATACTAAAGAACCTTTTCCTAGGTGAGCTAGGCGAATAGCTTCATCTAAAGTTTTATAAGGCATTAAAGTACTTACAGGACCAAAAGCTTCAATTTCGTGTATGGCTATATTTTTGAAGGGTTGATCTTCTCTTAATAAAATTGGAGCTAAAAAAGCACCATCCTTGGCACTTGCTCCTAAAGTGGTTACCTCCTCTAAATTTCCATAAACCAATTGAGCTGTTTTTCTTAGCTCTCCAACTCGTTCTTTTACTTCTTGAACTTGATCTTTACTTACCAAAGCTCCCATCCTAACCTCTTTAAGCCTTGGATCACCAATGGTTACTTTTTCTAATTGTTGCCCAAGTGCTATTTGAACATCTTCCATCAATTTTTCAGGAACAATAATTCTCCGAATAGCAGTACATTTTTGACCGCATTTTACAGTCATTTCTTTTCTAACTTCTTTTATAAAAATATCAAATTCAGGAGTACCGGGGACGGCATCTTCTCCTAAAACACAAGAATTCAATGAATCTGCTTCCATATTAAAAGGAACCGATTCATTGATAACTTTTGGATGTGCTTTTAGCATTCTGCCCGTATCAGCAGAACCTGTAAAAGTAACTACATCCTGCGACTCAATAGCATCTAAAATTGTTCTGGCAGAACCTGAAATTAATTGTAGAGAACCTTCGGGTAGTATATTGGAGGCTATTATTTCTCTAACTACTGCTTCTGTCAAAAAGGAAGTATTGGTTGCAGGTTTTACTACTGCAGGTACTCCTGCCATCCAGTTTACTGCACACTTCTCTAGCATACCCCAAACAGGAAAATTAAAAGCATTAATATGAATTGCAACTCCTCTTTTGGGAACTAAAATGTGGTGGGCCATAAAACGTCCACCTCTCGACAAATCAATAGGATCCCCTTCTACATGATAAGATTGGTTTGGGAAAAGTTTTCGTAAAGATGCATTTGCAAATAAGTTACCAAAACCCCCTTCAATATCTATCCAACTATCAATTTTAGTTGCTCCAGTTCGAAAACTAAGATCGTAAAAATGCTGTTTCTTTTTTATTAAATGAAATGCTAACTTTTTTAGCATATTTCCACGTTCTTGAAATGTCATTTTACGTAAAGCCTCCCCTTTAAATCTCCCGTAATGGAGTACTTCTGAAAAGTCAAATCCTGAAGTGTCTGATAGCGCAACAATCTCACCAGTAACAGCATCTTTCATTGGAATTCCTTCGCCTGAACCAAAACACCATTGACCATTAATATAACTTTCTAGTTTTTTCATAATCCAGTTTATTTTATATTTTCAATAACCGCGGCATATCCTTGACCTACTCCAATACACATAGTTATCAATGCGTATTTTTTATTTTTTTCTTTCAATTCTAGTGCGGCAGAATAAGCAATTCTTGTACCAGTGACTCCAAGAGGGTGACCCAGCGCAATGGCACCACCATTAGGGTTTAATCTAGCGTCATTATCTTTTAAACCCAAAGCTCTTGTACAAGCTAACGCTTGGGCTGCAAAGGCTTCATTTAACTCAATAATATCCATGTCTTCCATCGATAATCCAGCCTTCAATAGCGCCTTATTAGAGGCTTCAACGGGACCTATACCCATTATTCTTGGCTCTACTCCTACTACTGCAGAACTCACAATACGAGCTAAAGGTTTTAAATTATATTTTTTTACTGCGTCTTCTGAAGCAATAATAGTAGCTGCTGCGCCATCGTTTAATCCTGAACTATTTCCGGCAGTAACACTACCTGTTTCTTTTTTAAATGCAGGTCTTAAATTACCAAGCACCTCTAAAGAAGTGTTCGGTTTAATAAACTCATCTTTAGAAAATAAAATAGGTTCTTTTTTTCGTTGTGGAACTTCTACCGTAACTATTTCTTTTGCTAACCTTCCGTTTTGCTGAGCTTTACTAGCTTTCATTTGGCTCCAATATGCAAATTCATCTTGATCTTTTCTGGAGATATTATACTTTGCTACTAGGTTCTCTGCGGTAATTCCCATACCATCCACTCCATATAATTTTTTCATTTTCGGATTGATAAATCGCCAACCAAAAGTAGAATCATACATTTTTGAATCTCCACCAAATCCTGTAGCTGGTTTTTGAATAACATAGGGCCCACGTGTCATGTTTTCTATACCCCCAGCAATAAATAAATCACCATCACCAGCTTTAATCGCTCTGTTTGCATGAATAATAGCTGATAATCCAGAACTACAAAGTCTATTCACCGTTTCGCCAGGGACCGTAAATGGCATTCCTGCTAGTAAAGAAGACATTCGAGCTACATTGCGATTGTCTTCCCCCGCTTGATTTGCACAACCCATAATGATATCATCATACGCATCTTTTGGAATCTCTGAATTCCTACTTACTATTTCTGAGATTACTATCGCCCCTAAATCATCCGTACGAATGGTGCTCAATGTCCCTTTATAATTGCCTATTGGTGTTCGAATACCATCTATTATATATGCTTCTTTCATGATACTTCCCAGTCTTTTGAGGTTCTATATACCACTCCTTTAAAGAGTGCTACTAATTCATTTTCTCTTTTTACTTCAACAATATTAAAGCCAACTTTTGTTTTCTGAAGATTTAAGGTTGCTTCAGCAATTAAATAATCTCCTTCTTCTAACGCTTCAATATGATTGATAGATGTTTCGATAGATACTGCATATTTTCCATGAGTATTTGCTGTAAACCCAAAAGCGGTATCTGCTAGTGCATAGGTAATAGCTCCATGGGCCTTATTCATACTATTTAACATCTCTTTTCGAACCGTCATTCCAAGTTTACATTTTCCAATTTCACATGACAATATCTTGATTCCTAACCACTGACTGTAGGCATCTAAACTTAACATTTTATGAGGAATGTCTTTACTTTCCATTAAAAGAAGTTTTTCTGTTCCCGATTCATTTTTCGTAAAATAGGTGAGCAACGGTATCTGTCCTCCCGATATTCGTCGTATAGTTGATCCATTTGGTTCACACACCAATCTATTCCTTTTTCATCCGCCCATGCCAAGAGTCCTTTTGGATAATTAACGCCTTTAGTCATTGCATTATCGATGTCTTTAGCGGAAGCTATATTCCAAAATAACGTGTCAGCAGCCTCATTAATTAACATGACTAAAACTCTATCAAAAATTAATTGAGATAAGGCACTTTCAATTTTAGTTTCGTTTTTATTTAGTGGGATTATTTGGTTATTTTTATCATATTCATAAAATCCAATCCCAGATTTTCGTCCTAAATAGCCTGCCTCTGCAAAACGTTTTTGAGTAAATGAAGGCTTATATCTCGGATCAAAAAAGAAAGATTTAAATACCGTTTCTGTTACAGTAAAATTAACATCATTACCTATAAAATCCATTAATTCGAAAGGCCCCATACGAAAACCTCCCAAGTTCTTTAAGCTGCTATCTATGGCTTGAAAACTAGCAACACCTTCCTCATATATTCGCAATGCCTCACTGTAAAATGGTCTTGCCACTCTATTTACTATAAAACCTGGGGTATCTTTTGCAATAGCTACTGTTTTTCCCCAACTTGAAATCGTATCAATTGATTTTTCTAAAGTTTCATAGGAAGTTTGTATCGCAGGAATGACCTCCACTAATTTCATTAAGGGGGCAGGATTAAAAAAATGAATCCCAACACAACGTTTTGGGTTTTTTAATGATGCCGCGATGGAGGCTATGGATAAACTCGATGTATTCGAAGCAATTATGCAATCATCACTAACCAAAGTCTCTAATTCCGAAAATACTTTTTTCTTTATTTCTAGATTTTCTATGATTGCCTCAATTATTAAATCAGAATTACTTAATTCTTTTAAAGAATTAACGTAATTAATATTACTTTGAATTCTGTTTTTTTCTGAAGTATCAATTCGTCCTTTTTCAATTAGACGGATTAATATTTTTTCGAGAGAAGCCTTGGACTTTTCCAATATTGCTTGATTAGCATCAAATAAGTTTACCTGGCAACCAGCAGTTGCAGCAACTTGTGCTATTCCGCTACCCATGGTTCCACTTCCTATAATTCCAACTTTCATAATAATTGTTTAAAATGGTAAATTTGTCAAGTCTACATTACCTCCAGAAATAATAATTCCGACTTTTTTATTTTTAAAATTTTGTTTTTCCTTCAATAAAGCCGCAAGGGGTACAGCGCTTGAGGGTTCTATCACCATCTTCATGCGTTCCCAAACCAATTTCATTGCGTTAATAATCTCTTCTTCACTTACTCGAATTATCTTTTTTACATTTTCTAAAATAATGGGGAAATTTCGATCTCCTAAATTGGTTCTAAGACCATCTGCAATAGTAGAAGTATTTTTATTATACTCTATTTTTCCACTCTTCAGAGATCTGTAAGCGTCATCTACATTTTCAGGTTCTGCCCCAATGACTTCGCAGTTACTTGAAAAATATTTTGCTGAAAGGGCGGTACCAGCAAGCAGACCTCCCCCGCCTACAGGCGTTAAAATAATATCTAAGTCGGATTGTTTTTCTAATAATTCTTTTGCTGAAGTACTTTGTCCTAGGATTACTTGATCATCATTAGATGGATGAATAAAAGTAGCGTTTTCATTTTTAACAATTCTTTCTGCTTCAATTTCTCTTGCTTTTATGTTGGATTTGCACTCAACAATAATCCCTTGATAATTTAAAACAGCGTCTTTCTTGACTTGAGGAGCATTTTCTGGCATCACAATATATGCTTTGATGTTTAAATATTTTGATGCTAGTGATATTGCCTGAGCAAAGTTTCCTGAAGAATGAGTTACAACTCCATTTTCTTTTTGTTTAGAAGTTAAATTTTGAATCGCATTGATAGCTCCTCTCATTTTAAAGGCTCCCATTTTTTGAAAGTTTTCACACTTAAAATAAACATGACAATCACAAATTTCGTTGATTAACTCTGAAGTAAGTACTGGTGTTTCGTGAATATAAGGTTTCACGTTGTTATGTACTTGTATCAAAGTTTCCTTATCCATATTATTTGCCTTTGAATATTGGTTTTCTTTTTTCAATAAAGGCATTAACTCCTTCAATGTAATCCTCGGATTGTGCCGCTTCTATCTGTAATTTTCCTTCTAAATCCAATTGTTGCTCTAAAGTATTAGTCATTGATTCATTCAGCATTCTTTTGATAAAACCAAGTGCTTTTGTGGGCATATTGGCTAAATGAGTAGCTATTGTATTGACTTCTTCATAAAAGGTATCGACAGAAAAAACTTTATAAATCATACCTAATACTTCCGCTTCTTTTGCAGGAATTTTATCTCCAAGCATCATTAATGCACTGGCTTTTTGAAAACCAATTAAACGAGGTAAAAAGAAGGTACCTCCACTGTCTGGCACCAATCCTATTTTACTAAAAGCTTGAATAAAACTTACATTTTCTGAGGCTACTACTACATCACAAGCTAAAGCTATATTAGCTCCAGCCCCTGCTGCAACACCATTAACCGCTGCGATGATAGGTTTTTTTATATTTCTAATTCTGGTAATAATTGGATTGTAATGTTCTTCTAATATTTTTTTAAAACCAGGATTTAATTCTGGTGTTGTGACTTCTTTTAAATCTTGTCCAGCACAAAAAGCTTTACCGTTACCGTTAAGGACTATAGATCTGACTTCGCTGTTTTTTTCACAATCGTCTAAAGTGGCTTGGAGTAAAAGTGCCATTTCTCTGTCAAAACTGTTGAACACATCAGGCCTATTAAAGGTGATGTAAGCAACTTGATTTTCTATTTTTAAAAGAATACTTTTATTCATTAATTGTTCTTTTTAAAGGCATTTAAAATAATCAAATGGTTCTTTGCAATCTTCACATTTAAACAAGGCTTTGCATGCAGTGGAGCCAAATTGACTAACCACCACTGTTTTTGTTGATTTGCAGTTTGGACAGGTAACCATTCTTTTTTCTTCTAATAATACTTCTTTATCTGCTGTTGGGTTCAAGGGTGGAGCTACTCCATAATCTTCCAATGCTTTTCTTCCCTCTAAAGTGATCCAATCAGTTGTCCATGCAGGTGATAAAGTTAATTCAACGGTAGCTTTTTTTCCTACATCATCAAATGCTTTAATAATATCATCTCCTATTACATCCATTGCAGGGCATCCAGAATAAGTAGGGGTAATATTAACTTTTACGATGCCATTAACTTCTCTTGCTTCTCTAACAACACCCATATCAAGAATAGTTAAAACTGGAATTTCAGGGTCTGAAACCGTTTTTAACACAGAAATTAATTCCTTTTCAATAAGTTGTTTTTTAAGAATCATAAATCAATAAATCTTATGTTGGTAAACTAGCTACCATTTTAAATTTGGATACGATTTTTGCATGTATTGTAACTCCGCTAAAATATATCCCATATGCTCACTGTGAATTCCTTCTTTACCTCCTTTTTGATAATATTTTTCATCTGGAACTGTTAGGGTGGCCTCTTCAAGTACTTGACTTACTTTTTGATAATAAGCTTCTTTGAAATCTAATACATTGACCCCAACTCCTTCATTTATTAATAATTCATCCGCCTCGGTTTTCATGAATAATTCATTGGTATACACCCATCTATCATCAATTGCTTCTTGTATTTTTTGATGACTCTCCTTGGTTCCATCTCCAAGTCTTTTTATCCAATCAGATGAAAACCTTAGATGATAACTTACTTCCTTTATACCTTTTTTTGCAATTGCCGCTAGGGTTTCGTCTGACGAATTCTGTAAATTTTGCATTAATAAGTAATGAAAAACATCATAATAAAATTGACGTGCGATTACATACCCAAAATGATCATTGGGTTGTTCAACTAGTAAAACATTTATGTACTCACGTTCTGATCGCATGAATGCAATATCATCTTCTGTTTTATTATTTCCAGACAATCTTGCGATGTATTGATAATAATTTCTTGTTTGCCCTAGCAGATCCAGTGATATGTTGGTAAGCGCAATATCCGTTTCTAAATTAGGACCATGTCCACATAATTCACCGAGACGTTGACCAAGAATCAACGAATTGTCTGCAATTCCTAGAATATATTTAATTAAATTATCTCTCATAATTACATGTGCTTGAGCTCGTCTGGTAACTTATAAAAAGTTGGATGACGATATACTTTATCTTGTGCAGGTTCAAACAATTCTCCATTATCTTGAGGATTAGACGCTGTTATATGTTTACTCTCAACCACCCAAATACTAACACCTTCACTTCTACGTGTATACACATCTCTTGCATTTTCTAATGCCATTGTTTCATCTGCTGCATGCAAACTCCCAAAATGGCGATGTTCTAAACCATTTTTTGATCGAACAAATACTTCCCAAAGAGGCCAATTTTTTTTCATTTTTATTAGTTTAGACAGCTTTATTTAAATTTTTATTTGATTGTTTTTCTGCATAGGCTACAGCAGCATCTCTGACCCAAGTACCTTGATTCCATGCTCCAACTCGAGCTGTCATTCTTTCTTTATTACAAGGACCATGGCCTTTTACTACCTGCCAAAACTCATCCCAATCTATTTTTCCAAAATCATAAGATTGTTTTTCTTCGTTCCATTTTAAATCTGGATCCGGAATACTAATACCAAGGATTTTTGCTTGCGGTACTGTTTGATTTACAAATTGTTGCCGAAGTTCATCATTTGATTTTCGTTTTAACTTCCACTTCATAGACTGCTCTGTATTTGGTGATTCCTCATCTTTTGGACCAAACATCATTAAAGAAGGCCACCACCATCGATTTAGAGAATCTTGAGCCATTGCTTTTTGTTCTTCAGATCCTTTACATAATGACAATAAAATTTCGAAGCCTTGACGTTGATGAAAACTTTCTTCTTTGCAGATACGAACCATAGCTCTTGCATAAGGTCCAAATGAAGTTGTAGTAAGAGCAACTTGATTGATAATTGCTGCTCCATCGACCAACCATCCAATAGCGCCCATATCTGCCCACGTAACGGCTGGATAATTGAAAATAGAGGAATATTTAGCTTTACCTGTATGGAGTTGCTCATACATTTCTTCTCTTGAAATCCCGAGAGTTTCTGCGGCAGAGTATAGATACAATCCGTGTCCTCCCTCATCTTGAACTTTAGCTAAGAGTGCTACTTTTCTTCTTAATGATGGAGCACGTGTAATCCAATTCCCTTCCGGTAACATACCAACAATTTCCGAGTGCGCATGCTGAGATATTTGACGAATATGCGTCTTTCTGTATTTTTCAGGCATCCAATCCTTAGGTTCAATTTTTTCGTCACGTGCTATACGTTGATTAAAAATTTCTTCTAGGTTCTTAATTTCTTTATTACTCATAATTCTATTTTTAAACTTCTAAACATCAAAATCTAATTTTACTACTGCTGTTGTTGGTACAGATTGACAACTTAATACAAAGTTGTTTGAGACCTCATCAGCCTCTAAAGCATAATTTAATTTCATTGTCA
>ERZ1046568.1689-NODE-1689-length-15331-cov-61.927664_pt1 | contig 15331 bp, 18 predicted proteins | sample MGYA00383092_ERZ1046568 | MGnify/ENA primary metagenome ERZ1046568 (study PRJEB29581, sample SAMEA5548362) | metagenome | biome: marine; feature: coastal; material: water | depth 1 m | study: Short-term variability in the microbial, nano- and picoplankton... | reverse complement strand
CCTGAAGGTCGTAGGTTCAAATCCTACTCCCGCAACCAATCATTAGTCTATCAAATATATTTATATCCTTGAAATATGTTCCTCAACATATCATTATTTGATCTATGGCAAAATTATATTTTCATTACTCTACAATGAATGCAGGTAAGTCTACATTACTTCTGCAAGCAGCCCATAATTATCAAGAGCGAGGTATGGAGTCTTATTTACTGACTGCACAATTTGATAATCGTGCTGGAGATGGAAGAATAGGGTCTCGTATTGGTATCGGGCGAGAAGCTGATACCTTTTCGCTATCAGATGATTTATTTTACAAAATTAAAAAACGTATTAATGATGGCCCATGCGCATGTGTCTTTATTGATGAAGCACAGTTTTTATCTCATGAACAAGTCTGGCAATTGGCACGAGCTGTTGATGATTTGAAGATACCAATAATGTGCTATGGGTTGCGTGTCGATTTCCAAGGAAAATTATTCCCAGGATCGGCTACTCTTTTGGCATTATCAGATGAAATGCGAGAAATAAAAACAATTTGCCATTGTGGAAAGAAAGCTACAATGGTTGTGCGACAGGATGAAAATGGCGTTGCTTTGACAGATGGGGCACAAGTTCAAATTGGTGGTAATGAAGCTTACGTATCGCTCTGTCGGAAGCATTGGCGAGAAAAAGTTGGTAAATAATTTTTAACAGTTCTATTCACTGACCTATTATCGCTATGATGGTTGAATACATTAAATAAAAACCTTATGTATATATTATGTCAAAAGCTGTTTTAATTTTTTTAATTTTTATTATTTTGTTGGGTATATTTGGTAAATTAAGATTGCCTTCGTTTCCTAAAATAAAACGTAATAGTGCTATGTCCCAGGCTAAAAAATGTAAGGAATGTGGTAGTTATATGTTTAAAGATATTGATTGTAGCTGCAAAACTAAAAGTTGATTAAAGTTATTGGCAAATATTTAGTGAGTAATCAATAAAATTTTGTCCACTTGATAAAATTTTCTTTTTTATGATTTTTAAAATTGAATGATTTCAATGACTTGTGTAGTCATTATATTTTTTTGTATTAATTTCAATAGGTTAGAGTATGGCTGAATTTTAAGCAAAGTATAGAAGTTACCAATATTAAACAAAAAAATTAGCTTATAACTTAGTTATCCTCAGAGTTATCCACAAAAATTGTGGATAGATATTTAATATTTATAAAAGAAGTAAGTGCAGAAGCTCTAATTATCTGGCAATGATATAAAATGTCTGAAACTAATCAAGAATCTAAACCCAAAGTCATCAAAGGCCATGAAGTTATCCAATCGTACTTAAAGACCTTGGATGGAAGTCCTGGTGTTTATCGTATGTTGAATCAAGATGGTGAGGTTCTATATGTTGGAAAAGCTAGGAATTTAAAACGACGTGTTTCAAATTATGCTAAACCAACTGGGCATTCTGCAAGAATAGGTAGAATGATTTCAAATACATCAAGTATGATGTTTCTGACGACACAAACAGAAACAGAAGCTTTATTGTTAGAGCAAAACCTTATTAAACAATTAAAGCCTAGATATAATGTTTTGTTACGAGATGATAAAAGTTTTCCAAATATAATGATTTCAAGCTCACATGAGTTTCCTAAAATTGCTAAACATAGAGGGCGTAGATCAAAAGGTTCTGAATATTTTGGCCCATTTGCGTCAGTTACATCAGTGAATCGAACTCTTCATCATTTACAAAGAATTTTTTTACTTCGAACCTGTACTGATAGTGATTTTTCTTCTAGGACACGTGCTTGCCTACAATATCAAATAGCTAGATGTTCAGGGCCTTGTGTTGGCAAAATTAGTTCTAATAATTACAATCAGCTTGTTGATGATGCTAGAAAATTTTTACAAGGTAAAAGTACAAAAATTCAAGAAAGCATGGCCAAAGAAATGGCTGGGGCTAGCAAAGATTTACAGTTCGAAAAAGCAGCAAGCTTACGTGATAGAATAAGAGCATTGACTAATGTTCAATCAAGTCAGGGAATAAACCCGCAAACTGTAAACGAAGCAGATATAGTTTCATTATATATGGAAGCTGATCAAGCTTGCATACAAGTATTCTTTATTCGAGCAAATCAAAACTGGGGTAACAGAGCTTTTTATCCACGTAATACTTCAGGAGCAGATGCTGATGAAGTGATGGAAAGTTTTTTAGCTCAGTTTTATGATAACAAGACGCCGCCAAAGTTAATATTGGTTTCATGCATTGTTTCAAATCTTGATCTTCTTGTGGATGCACTAAGCGTTAAACGAGGAAATAAAGTTGAAATTATCCAGCCAAAGCGCGGTGAGCGTGCTGAATTAGTCTTTAACGCAGAAAGAAATGCTCGTGAAAGCTTAGCACGTAAAATGAGCGAAAGTGCTACACAAGCAAAATTATTAAAAGGCGTATCAGATGCATTCTCATTGGGAAATGTACCAAAAAGGATTGAAGTCTATGACAATAGCCACATTCAAGGTGCATTTGCTGTTGGAGCGATGATAGTTTCAGGTCCTGACGGCTATATGAAATCTTCATATCGAAAATACAATATTAGATATGAAGATACTGTTGCTGGTGATGATTTTGGAATGATGAAAGAAGTTTTAGAACGACGTTTTAAGTCTTTAATTAAAGAAGACCCAGATAAGAAAACTGACAATTGGCCTGACTTATTGTTAATCGATGGCGGTGCGGGGCAAGTAAGTGCTGTAGCTGAAATATTAACTGAACTTGGAATTAATGATGTTCCATTTGTTGGTGTTGCAAAAGGAATTGATAGAGATCAAGGTAAAGAGGAGTTTTATTGTAAAGGAAGGCCAGTCTTTGCTTTGCAACGCAATGATCCGGTCTTGTATTTTATACAACGTTTGCGTGATGAGGCGCATCGCTTTGCAATCACTACACATCGTGCAAAAAGGTCAAAAGCAATTGGAATTACGACCTTAGATGAAGTACCTGGTGTAGGGGCTACACGCAAGCGAGCAATTTTGGCTCATTTTGGCTCAGCAAAATCTGCATCACGCGCATCATTGAAGGACTTAAAAGCTGTTGAAGGTTTATCTAGTAAAATGGCGCAAATTATCTATGACTTCTACCATGACAAAGGTTAAGGATTGATTTAAATCTAAATATTAAAAGAATATTTTTTTGGAGACTAAGGTGAATTGGAATATACCAAATATACTAACTACATTTCGTATGCTTGCCGCGCCAGCAATAGTCGTAGTTTTCCTGTGTTTAGATAGGCCTTATGCAGATTGGGTTGCGCTATTTTTATTTATAGGTGCATCAATAACTGATTATATTGATGGATACCTAGCGCGCAAATGGAGTCAGCAAAGTGCATTTGGTACAATGCTAGATCCGATTGCTGATAAAGCTATGGTCATTCTTGCAATAGTAGCAATTATTGGCTTGTATGGTCTCAAACCATTAATTGTAATACCGATGATATTAATTTTGTTGAGGGAAGTTTTTGTTTCTGGCCTTCGTGAGTTTTTGGGTAATAATGCTGGTAAGCTTGCTGTTACTAAAGTAGCAAAGTGGAAGACCACAGTTCAAATGATTGCTATTTCGGTATTATTCTCTCATGGAATTTTTGAACATAATCTTAGAGTTTTAACTCTTGGAATGGATAAAAATATTGTTTCAAGAATTATATCTAACCAACTGTCAGATGAAACTAATTTGATGCTATATTACTCTAGTGCTTATTACTCATATTATGTTGGTATAATATTATTATGGATTGCAATGATTTTAACAATCTACACAGGTATAGATTATTTAAATAAAGCAAGCCCATATTTAAAAGGTAAAGCAAAATGAAAATTAAAGTCTTTTACTTTGCTTGGTTACGCGAAAGAATAGGTAAATCTTTTGAGGAAATAGAAACTGAAGCCTCCACAATAGAAGAGCTTGTTAAAGAATTGCGACTAAAAGAAGAGCGATATATTTTTGCATTCTCAGATTTATCTTCTGTTAGAGTAGCTTTAGATCAAACTTTATCTTCTTTTGACGCAAGTTTGGCTAATTCTTCTGAAGTGGCTTTTTTTCCTCCAATGACTGGTGGATAAAATGTCTATATTGGTTCAAAAAGAAGATTTTAATTTATCAGATGAGTTAAAGTTATTAAAAACAGGTGATGGTGATGCAGGAGCTATCATTAGTTTTATTGGTGTCGTGCGAGGGGATAATTCTCTTAAAGCATTGGAATTAGAACACTACCCTAAAATGACAATCACAGCTTTAGAAGAAATAAAACATCAAGCACTTAAAAAATGGAAACTACTTGATGTGCGAATTATTCACAGGTTTGGTCATTTATCTCTTGGTGAACAAATAATGATGGTTGCCGTTGCTTCTGCTCATAGGCGTGAAGCATTTGAAGCTGCAGATTATATAATGGATTTCTTAAAATCACGTGCACCATTTTGGAAAAAAGAGCATCGTGTAGATGGAAGTAATTGGGTTAATGCTAATCCTGAAGATGAGAAATCATTAACTCGTTGGTAATATTTAAGATTTTTCTGCCTCACGCCTGGCTGCCCCTAAGCCTTCCATAGCAGCTGCTAACTCAGCCTCTAATTGAGAGATCTTATTAGTAAGTTCCCATTCGCGTTCTTTAAGTTGCGTTTCTATAACGTCTTTGGAGTGTTCCATCTCATATAAGCGATTTGTGAGGTCATCAATTTCTCCCATATCAGAGGAATTTATTTTATTAAACCCACTATAGCCCCACCTAAGTACCCAGCCCAAGATGAAACTTAAGAAAAAAGCCAAAGCAAGCACACCAATTAGTTCATCACTATTCATTTTAAAGTATTCCTCTTTTAATCTTTTTTGTTAACTTTATTTGCATCTTTTGTAATTTCTACAAGTAGCTTAATTTCAATCCGCCTATTAATTTCCCTGCCTTCTTCTGTCTTATTGTCGGCTATGGGGCTAATTGAGCCATAGCCTTTTGCACTTATACCAGATGTAAGCACACGGCGGTTTAATAACTCAAACAAAACAGCTTCAGCACGTGATTGACTTAGGTTTTGATTAAGTTCCTCAGAGCCAGAACTGTCAGTATGACCTTGTATTTCAAACTTTGCTTCAGGGCACGTTCGTAACACATCAGCAATTGATTTAATGACAGTTAAATTATCATCATTAACAATTACTTTTCCCGGTTCAAATCGAATTTTAGTATTTGAAATTATTGTATTGATTTCGCTTTCACAAAGTCTTGCTGATTTAACTTTTGGTTTGGGTGCAAATTTTTCATTGTATTTAGTTGAAATTTTATAAATTCCTTTTGAACCTACACGTACTGATAAAATTCGAGAAATTTTACCTGTAGCTTCTTTGTTTCCAGACACACCACTAATTTTAATTTCTTTAGGTTCAACTACAAGAACGCCATAATTAAGTTCTCCTAAAGCCTCTAATCCCCCTAGGACGCGCATTGGCCAACCATCTGGTAAGTTTGGATCTAATCTAGTTTGAACATAAACAGTTTTCCCAACAAACAGTGATTTAGCATAAGCCTCTACTGCATCTTTTGAAATATTTGAAGGTAACCTTCCACGTAATTGAACAGAACCTTCTGGGCTAATTGTTGCTGTGAAATCTGGAATAAAAGTTTCACCTGTTTCGCCATTTATTGTATCTTTTTCTGGTAAGATTGCAGAAAGAGAAAATAAGCCAGGCAAGTTGTTTTCAAGCTTTCCGATAACATTATCAAATGTTTTCTGTGAGGTATTTGGCGATGCAATTAATGATATGTCTGAATCAGTAAATGTTAATGATCCATTGCCTAATTCTACCACTGCTTCAATTGACATACTGACTGCTTCTGCCCAATCTGGAGTTGGTACTCCTAAACCAATATTGCAGCTTCCCGGTTTCAACATTCCTGCTAATTTTGCAGCTTTTAGAATTTTTGACTCAGTATTCTTTGTGTCTGCGGAACAATTGTCTAATCTAATTTTGTTGTTTTCTTTACTAAAACGGATTGTAAATGGTGATATAACTGGTCTTGGGGCTGATATATTTAATGTAAGCTTTATTCCGGTTGGTTGTTTTTTCAATAACATACGTTCAAATTTCGAGCGCTCGTTCTGAGAGTCAGTAATGGCAGAAATAACTACTGTTTCGCCAGTTATACTTACTTTTGAGCGTTGCAAACTCGATAAACTCTCTAATCCAAAGTTAAGTGATTTTTTCCAATTTGCTGGGATTGGATAATCCACTTCCTCTAGCATGTCCGTAATTTTTATTTCACTTGAGATATTATTAACTGTTGAAAGAATATTTGTTCTTCCAGAGTTTTTTGGAATTAACCCGATTAATGATATTCGGTCATCATTTCTTAAAGCTTCAAGTGAAAACTTTGGTGGTATCAGGTTTTCTTCTTCTAGAAGAGTAATTTCATCTCTTATCCTTGATGCTTCAACAAGTTTTCCTAGTGATTTAAGTAGATCAAATCTTGCTGATTCATTTGGGGCAAGGCCAGTAAGATGTAACCGTAGGCCGTTAGCTCTAATGTTTCCCCAGTCGTTTCCAGAGAGAAACATTTTTTGTTCTAATTTTTTTTCAGTAGCTTTTTCAAATCTATCAACAGCCTGTATTGCTCCAAAATAGGATCCTGCAGCTGCAAGGATGAAACAAATTAATCCAAAGAGAAGAGCTATACGGTGCATTTATTTGCCTAATTATATTATATTTTAATGTTATATTTTAATTAAATTCTAAACTTTAGCTAGTCAAAATTATTGATTGTAAAATGATGGCGCAAGTAAACCCAAGGATAGGCAGAAGTCCAGCATTTCGATTTGACCGAAATATCATTAGGCAATTATCCGCGCTGTTTATGTCCAGATTTTTTAATTGCCAAATTAAGTGAATTCCGAAAGCTAAAATGCCTGAGATGCCAATCATAAAATAGAATACATTTACATTATTTTGCAGAGCTACAACAAATGCACCAATCATTAATGATATTGATAATATTAAAAAGCACCAAAGCCATTTCTTAGTATTTGAGTGAAATAAGCGGGCAGTAGATTTTACGCCAATTAATGCATCATCCTCTTTATCCTGATGTGCGTAAATTGTGTCATAGAATAAGGTCCATGAAATTCCTGCTAAATATAATAGAATTGGTGACAACGATAATGATCCTATTTGTGCGGACCATCCTATTAATGCTCCCCAATTAAATGCTACTCCTAAGAATAGTTGAGGCCACCATGTAAAGCGTTTGGCAAATGGATAAATTGCGACTGGTACTAATGCAAATATGCCAAGAACTATTGTGAATTTATTAAATGTAAATAACACTATTGCACCTGCTAAAGTTTGAATAAGCATCCATTTTAGTGCTTGTTTTGGTGTTATTTGGCCAGATGGAATAGGCCGTGATTTCGTTCTTGCAACTCTAGCATCTACTTTTTGATCTGTAATATCGTTCCAAGTACATCCAGCCCCCCGCATCAAAAAAGCACCAATTGCCATTAATATTATATATTTAATGCCTGTAGACTGCAGAGTATCATTGGATAAGATGGCTAAGCATAATGACCATATGCAAGGGATCAATAACAACCAAGTTCCAGCTGGTCGATCTGCTCTTGATAAGCGTAAATATGGGCGTGTAAATGCTGGAGCATAAAGATCTACCCAATTTTTGTTAATTGCATCTGCAACTTGACCTGTTTGATCTGGTATTTGCCTTTGTTCAGACATATGTTTGCCTTATGGATATACGTTCAAAAATTAGACTCTTTGTAGACTCTCCTTTGGGAGAAGGGCAATCAATTTTACTCGCCAGAGATCAGGCTAATTATTTGTTCAATGTTATGAGGTTGAATATTGGTGATTTCATCTCTGTATTCAATGGGAAAGACGGTGAATGGCAGGCAGAAGTCCTTCAAGCTAATAAGCGCAAAGGAATTATTATCGTAAAAAATCAATCCATGCCACAATTATTACCGCCCGATGTATGGTTATTATTTGCTCCAATAAAAAAAGCTAGAACAGATTTTATCGTTGAAAAAGCCACTGAAATGGGAGTGTCTCGAATATGCCCTGTTTTTACTGATTACACAAATTCAGATCGTATCAAACAAAGCCGACTACAAGCACATTCAATTGAAGCAGCAGAGCAATGTGGAGGAACTTATGTACCTCCTGTTGATGAGCTATCAACATTAACTTCGGTATTAAAAAGTTGGCCAAAAGAAAGGCATTTATTATTTTGTGATGAACACAAAGTTGGAGAGATTGTAAAATCAATGAAGGCCACAAAAAGTGATAAATGGGCAATATTAATAGGTCCAGAAGGAGGGTTTAGTGATTCTGAAGTTATGCACCTAAAATCTTTGGAATTTGTTACCTCAATAAGTCTTGGCCCTAGAATCTTAAGAGCAGATACGGCAGCAGTTGCGGCTTTAGCCATATGGCAAATGCAAATGGGTGATTGGAGATGAACTTTATGAGGCCTTCAGTTAGAAAGTTATTAACTCATTGGATTGAAGTAATAATTATTTTCTTTGGTGCTTTGTTATTTGGATATTTGGCATTGGTGTCTAATGGCCGAATATTACCTCTTGTATATGGTGCAATTACCCTCGCGTTGTTTTTTTTGATGTTAGTAGCCATCAGACGAGTACGACTTTCATCAGAAGTAGATATTAAATCAGGGTTCGTGGAAGTTGATGAGCGTCAGATAACGTATTTTAGTTTAGGCCAAAGTTGGTCAATTTCACTTGATGACCTCGTTTTGGTTGAAGCTGAGGTTGTCATAAAAGAAAGCAAATATTTTTATTGGGTTATTAGTGATATTTATGGCTCTGTTATTCGAATTCCAGTCTCAGTAAAAGGAAACGAAAACTTATTGGATGCTCTTTCTTCTCTAGAGGGAGTTTTATTTGATCAGATATCAAATTCCATGAATATCGATTCTCCGGGACGTAAAATAATTTGGCAAAAGAAATTTTAAAACAGTTTGTTTACTTGCATGTTCTGTGCGGTTTGGATTAGGTAAAATTCAAGGTTTATAAGGAAATATTTAATGTCGATACCTCAAAGTGGTGGTGGCCAAATCGAAAATATGAATCAATTGAGTGAGTATTTAGAAAGTGGATGTAAATCCACAAAAGATTGGCGAATTGGCACAGAGCATGAAAAATTTGGATTTGATAAAAGTACTTTAAAGCCGTTACCATATGAAGGTAGTTGTTCTATTAAGTCTATGCTTGAAGGTCTTCGTGATACATTTGATTGGACGCCTGTGTATGAGCAAGACAATTTGATTGGGTTGGAAAAAAATGGTGCAAATGTGTCTTTGGAACCTGGAGGGCAATTAGAACTTTCTGGAGCACCACTCGAAAGTATTCATCAGACTTGTGATGAAGCCAATTTTCATCTTAAAGAAGTTAAACAGATTGCTGACAAAATCGGCGCAGGATTCCTTGGGTTAGGCGCAGCTCCAATCTGGTCCCATGATGATATGCATATGATGCCTAAGGGTAGGTATAGATTAATGACAGATTATATGGATCAGGTAGGCACACACGGCAAACAAATGATGTACCGAACTTGTACTATTCAGGTGAATCTTGATTTTGGGTCAGAGGCTGATATGGTTAAAAAAATGCGGGTTGGGTTGGCATTGCAGCCAGTTGCTACTGCATTGTTCGCTAATTCCCCTTTTTTTGATGGTAAAGTAAATGGCCATAAATCATGGAGATCTCGTATTTGGCGTGATTTAGATCAAGATAGAACAGGAACTCTACCATTCTTTTTTGAAGACGGAATGGGCTTCCAAAGATATGTTGATTACGCTTTAGATGTACCAATGTATTTTGTGTATCGAGATGGACGCTATATCGATGCATTAGGTCAATCTTTTCGTGATTTTATAAATGGATGCTTACCTGCCCTTCCTGGGGAATTGCCGACTATGTCTGATTGGGCAGATCATTTAACAACTTGTTTTCCTGAAGCTCGCATAAAAAAATTTATGGAAATGCGTGGAGCGGATGGGGGGCCATGGAACCGAATTTGTGCTTTGCCTGCTTTTTGGGTTGGTTTAATGTACGATAATAATTCATTAGATGCCGCATGGGATATTTGTAAGGATTGGAATCTCGAAACTAGAGAGGAAATGCGGCTTAAAGTATCTGTTGACGGATTGAATGCAAGAGTTGGTAATATTGAGATGATTGATCTAGCATCAAATATACTTTCAGTATCAAATGCAGGCTTGATCTCACGCTCAAAGCTTGGGGGAGGCGGATATGATGAGACACACTTCTTAAGCGCATTGCAAGAAAGTATTGAAACAGGGAAAACACCTGCAGATGAACTTTTAGATAAGTATAATGGTGATTGGAACGGAAATTTAAATAAAATCTATTCTGAATTTAGTTATTAATTTTTGGTTCTGTATTATTTATAATTCTTTTTATGTTTTCAGTATGACGCCACCATATTAAGACCGTTAGAATAAACATAACAAATATTGCATCTGGCATACCAAAGATCCAAATCCATGCTATGCTACTAATGCTACTAACAAGTGCTGAAAATGATGAAATTCTACTTAAAAATGCAGTAAGCAACCAAGTTAAACATATAAAAATTCCTGCAGGCCAGGAAAGTGCAAGAGAAATTCCAATAAAGGTTGCTACACCTTTTCCACCTTTAAATTTAAGCCATAATGGGAAGCAATGCCCCAAGAAAGATCCTAACCCTGCTATTTGAGCAGCACTCTCACCAAATATAACACGAGCAAGTAGAACGACAATTGCACCTTTTAATAAGTCAAAAAATAAAGTTAAAATAGCAGCTAATTTATTTCCAGTGCGAAGAACATTTGTTGCCCCAATGTTGCCAGAGCCAATACTTCGTAAATTCCCTAGCCCCATTATTTTTGCTATAATTATTCCAGAGGGAATAGATCCAATTAAATATGAGCAAAATATAACCAATAGAGTATTTAAAATACTAAGTTCAAACACAGGCAACATTAGCTATAAACCTTTTTTCCTGCGACGATTGTTTGTATTACTCTACCTTGCATTGTTCTTCCATCGTATGGGGTATTTTTTGATTTTGAATGTAGTTTTGATCTGTCCAGAATAAATGGTTTGTCTGGATCAAATAATACTAAATCAGCTGGATAACCAACTTTCATTTGACCAGTATTTAAACCTAATAGTTTGGCAGGATTGTATGATAATGCCCGCCAAAGAGTTGGCAAATCCATGTGTCCACCATGAACCAATTGAAGTGCTGCAGGAAGCAAAGTTTCGAGTCCAACAGCACCTGAAGCTGCAGCTTCAAATGGTAAGCGTTTGCTTTCTTCATCTTGAGGAGTATGCATTGAACTGATAACATCAATTAACCCAGATGAAACAGCTTCTATTGCTGCAATTCGGTCTGTTTCATTGCGCAAGGGTGGCTTTACTTTAAAAAAGGTTGGATAACCTTCGATATCCTGTTCATTAAGGGTGAGGTGATGAATTGAAATGCCTGCAGAAATTGATAATCTTTTTTTCTTAGCTTGCTTCAAAGCAGTAAAGCTTTCAGCACAAGTAACTTGGTCAAAGTGTACCTTTGAATTTGTCATTTCAATTAGTGATATATCTCTTTGGAGCTGTATTAATTCAGCAAAAGTTGAGACTGATGGTAAGCCTAACTTTGTTGCCAGAGCACCACTAGTAGCACATGCATCTTTTGATAGGATAGGTTCTTGTGGATGAGTGATGATGAGTGCATTTAATCCTTTAGCATATGTTAAGCACCTTAAAAGAACTTTATTATCTGTAATTACCTGATCACAATCAGTGAAAGCTACTGCGCCAGCATCTTTTAGGAAACCTATTTCAGCCATTTCCTTGCCGTTTCGCCCTTTTGTTAAGGCGGCCATAGGTAAGACCTTTACAATACTATCACTCACAGCTCTACGATATATGAATTCTAAAATTTCAGGACTATCAACTGTTGGATTGGTATCTGGCCTAATCACCATTGTAGTGATTCCACCATTTGCAGCAGCTACACCCGCTGATTTAAAACTTTCCTTGTGGCGCTCACCCGGCTCACCAACTTTAACGCCAATGTCGACGATGCCTGGTGCCAAACAATTTTGTTCACAATCTATAATTTTATCTATTTTAAGATCCAAAGATGAATTGTTGTTATATATTCCAGTTATTTTATCATTTTCTATTAATACAGAGCCAAGTGAATCAGTCTGAGCTTCTGGATTAATTATTCTCGCGTTAGAAAAGAGCGTTTTCATGATTTCTTTCCTTGTAAATAATGCCGAACCTCCGAAGCATTTTCGACGCCTAAAAGTGTAATACCTGTTCCCCATCCACCAATTAATCGAACGGTTGAACCAAACCCAACTACTTTACGAATTGAAGAGGATAACATTGGACGGCGTTTTTTTAAATAAACTGCTCTGTTAGTAATTATCCAACTTTGTTTATTATACATTAAAAATGTAAGTGCAGCTCCAAAAAAAGATAAAAGAACTACAAAGCCAATGCCTTCAATTTTTATTGGGTGCCCAATTGCATTGCTTATCACTACTATTGAAAAAAATGCTAGGGCACTGAAAGTTACATTTTTACGCAACCATACGGACTTATTAAACTTACCTTTAAACGAAATATTTTCATTCTCTAGTAAAATAGGAGGCCATTCATTTGATGGCTGAATAATAGTTACATCCTTAATGAATTGATCTGCCTGTTCTTTGAAGCTGCTCATTAGAAACCCTTTTTTTAACTTTATGAATTTTAGTCACACTAAGCTAATTTCATTCTTTCAATACGTAAGTTTTCAGCAAGTAAATCCATTGCGGCCATTCGAACAGCAACACCCATTTCAACCTGCTCTTGGATAACGGATCTATTTATATCATCAGCAATTTCACCATCTATTTCAACTCCACGATTCATAGGCCCAGGATGCATTACTATTGCGTCATCTTTAGCGTTAGCTAATTTATTGGCTGTTAGCCCCCAACGATAATAATATTCACGTCGTGACGGGATAAACGCACCGTCCATACGTTCGTTTTGCAAGCGAAGCATCATCACTACATCAACGTCTTTTAAACCTTCATTCATGTCGTGATAAACTTCTACACCAAATTTTTCAATTCCACTTGGTATTAGTGTTTGTGGTCCAATTATTCGTATACGGTTTTCCATCTTATTTAATAAAAATATATTCGATCTTGCAACTCTGCTGTGAGCAATATCACCACATATGGCTATGTTTAATCTATGTAATCTACCTTTAGCACGCCTAATAGTTAATGCGTCCAATAAGGCTTGGGTAGGGTGTTCATGCCGTCCATCACCTGCATTTAATACAGCACATCTAACTTTTTCAGCTAATAAATTTATTGCACCAGATTGTGGATGGCGAACTACAAGTAGATCTGGGTTCATGGCATTTAATGTCATAGCTGTATCAATGAGTGTTTCACCCTTTTTGATCGAAGAAGCTCCAACTGCTAAACTCAAAACATCAGCATTCAAACGCTTTCCAGCAAGCTCAAATGAAGCTAAAGTTCTAGTAGAATTTTCAAAAAACATATTGATTTGTGTCATGCCGCTAAGAGCGCCGCCTTGTTTTTGCTCTTTTCTATTCAAATCTACATATGTTTCTGCCAAATCAAGAATAGCAGTAATATCTGCGGGTGGTAAATGTTCAATTCCTAACAAATGTTTTGATGAGAATGCCATCTTGTTAGCTTCCTTGATAATTTAAGTTGTTATATCAGGGGAAAAATTCCAAGCAAGAGGTTTACGAACTGAAGTGATATGAATATTATAAATTAAGGGAGTTCTAAATGAGTGATTTACAAGATTTTTACGATGCCAAATCTGCTCTAGAATGGCAGTATGAGATTGGTGTCGATGAAACAATAAGTGATCTTCCAATAAATCGATATGAAATTCAAAATACTCCCCCCAAATTAAAGATAAATGCCAAGTCAAATATAGCCCATGTTGCTGCTATGCCGGATATGCTTTCTTCAAAAGAAACAGCTTCTAGTGTTGCAAAGATGCTAGCTCAAAAGTGCAATAATCTTTCAGAACTTAGAGATGCAATGGGCTTGTTTGAGATGTGTTCATTGAAAAAAGGTGCAAAAAAATTAGTTTTTTCTGATGGCTTGAGCAAATCAAGGGTAATGGTGATCGGGGAGTCGCCTTCACGTGAAGAAGACATAGAAGGAAAGCCATTTGTGGGAACTGAGGGTGAATTAGTGGATAAGATGTTCCAAGCTATTGGCTTGTCTAGAGACTCTAATGAGCCTAACGAAGCAATTTATATTACAACAGCAATTCCTTGGAGGCCTCCACAAAGTCGTGACCCTAATTCGGATGAAATAGCAATGATGTTGCCTTTCCTGAAGCGCCATATTGAATTGGTAAACCCTGATTTCATTGTTTTAATGGGTAATATTGCTTGCTCGGCAGTTTTGAATAAAGTTGGTATAAACAAATTCCGAGGAGAATGGACTGAGGCGTTTGGAAAACAAATTCTTCCAATGCTGCATCCTAGATCATTGCTAAAAGATCCTATGAGAAAACGAGATACTTGGAATGATCTTTTGAGTTTAAAAGAGCGATTAAAGTTATGACTGATAGAAAATTTATTCCTGTAAATATTGCTATTCTTACGATCTCAGATAGTCGAACTTTTGAAAATGATCGATCGGGCGATGTTCTTGCTAATTGTATAGAAAGTGCAGGACACATATTGAAAAATCGAGAAATTGTAAAAGATGATAGACCTTTAATTTCTGCAAAATTAATGGAATGGTGCAAAAGAATTGATATAGATACCATTATTACTACAGGTGGAACTGGGCTTACTGGTCGTGACGTTTCGGTTGAGGCTCATCGAGATGTATATGAAAAAGAAATAGATGCATTTGCTACTATGTTTACTATAATCTCAATGAAAAAAATTAGAACATCTGCAGTACAATCAAGAGCATGTGCAGGGGTTGCTCATGGGACATATTTATTTGCATTACCGGGTAGCCCTGGAGCTTGTATGGATGGTTGGGAAGAAATTTTAAAATATCAATTAGATTATACGCACAAACCGTGTAATTTTGTTGAAATCATGCCACGCCTTGAAGAAAATAAAAAGAGAAAATAATTAAAGGATTAAAATTTCATTTTTTTTCACATATTACAAAAATGATATTTGAGTAATTTGATATTTGATATTTGAGTAATTTGATATTTGTTGTTGATAAACTACATATAAGTATCAATT
>ERZ1046568.1688-NODE-1688-length-15332-cov-9.274661_pt1 | contig 15332 bp, 10 predicted proteins | sample MGYA00383092_ERZ1046568 | MGnify/ENA primary metagenome ERZ1046568 (study PRJEB29581, sample SAMEA5548362) | metagenome | biome: marine; feature: coastal; material: water | depth 1 m | study: Short-term variability in the microbial, nano- and picoplankton... | reverse complement strand
ATATATCTCTTAGAAAGTAGAAGTTAACATTTCTGGTGTAAGATGAGCCAAATTCATCAAAGGTTTGTGTTGCGTTTGTTCTATCAACCAATGTAGGAATCTTTACTGGATTATAAAACACCTTATCTTTACCCTCACCATATAGATTTCTTTTAGAATCATCCAAAATAAGCTTATAGTAGTAGATTTCGGTATCAATAACATCCGTAATCAATTCTTTGTTTATCTTTCTAAACAAAGCTGCATCTCGTTCTCCACCAAATAATGCCATAATTATCCTATGTATATCGCCCTTGGAACTCTGTTAAGTGTTTGTTCCATTGCTTCTGATTCTTCTTGCTGTGCTTGTAATAATGCTTTTCTAGAAGTAGCTTCTAAATTTTCTCTTAATTCTGAAATTAGTATTTCTTTTTCAGAAGATGCTTCACTTCTTAAATCCGAACCATCTAATGTAATCTCCGAATTAGGTATTGGTACTGAGCTGAACTTAGAACGTACTGCACCCAACATTTCTTTTGTTAATGCCAATGCATATTTTTGAATCCATCGTTTACCAACGTGATTGATTTGTGAGTATGTAATTCTATCAAATGGTGCGTTAGAGTAATCAGATACTACTGAAGTAGCTACTACTGAGTTACTTCTATCAGATTCTAATATATAATGAAAGTGAATTGTGTAACTTTGCTCAGGTATTGGGAATAATCTCACTCTATTGTTTTGAATATCAAATCCATATTGAGATTTACGAACCATATCGTTAAATTCGATTGCTTGTAATCTTAAAAGGTCATCATATAAAGGTGACATCATAAATGAAACTCCTGGTGAGTAATTACCCCATCCAAATGTATCCATCATTTGTTGTGAACCTAACCCAGTTCCTACAAATGGGTCAAAGTATCTAACCATCGCAGGTGGTGCGTTATGTAACATCTTTTTAATCTCAATCTTATCAACACCAGGCGTTCCACTTTCTAATGATACCAAACTTGCATCAGTTAAATCATATACCTGTTGCGATGCGTTTGCTTCAAATGAGCCTGTATAATAAGTTACTCTACCACCACTACCTGCTTCAGTTCCATAATCTTTTGCTAAAGATATCATTCCACCTAAGTTTGCATTGAGTTGTGTTTGTGATAGGTTTGAGCCTGTTGAACTACCTTTTAAGTTTAAAAGGTTTTCTCTAATGTTAAATTGATTTACTTGAGTAGAATATTCAGTAACTGCTTCTTCAACACATGCATAAAAATTAATATCTTGCAGTTCAATATCTACAATTGGGTATCCTAAACGTTTGGCACACCAAGATGCTATATTATCAACATCAGTAGTAAACTCTGAATCTGAATCATAGTGTCCGAATGGTGTATCTCCTGATGTGAAGGATGAACTACCAGGCCATATTGGAATATTAACTGCCATTTAAAATCTCCTTAGTGTTTGTATATAAATATGGTGGATTATTATAATCCGAATCTAGACTTAATTATGTTATAATTGTGAAGGTATTCTTTTAGGGATAGTACTCTATTTTTAAACATAATCATTATCTAGGGCAATTGGTGAGGTAGATAACTTCACCATAGTAGTCGAGAACTAAAATAAGTCCGGTATTTACAAAGTAAACCCCCTCTTCTGCAGTTTGACTTCCATTAGAAACTTTGTATACAATATCATTGGTACCAGGAAGTGAAGAACTACCATCGTGATAGAAAGTATCACCATTATCTTGAATGGCACAAGCTTCCTCTTCGTCTCCAAATGGGCCACCAGCATTAAACTCAGTTAAACTAGTACCGCTAGCAGTGTGGTCGTACCCATACCACTCAGATATACTATGTGGTGCTGATGCATCTGGTATATTTGCTGAATTGGTGTTTAAAGTAACTAGAGTTCCATCAGCTGCTTCTTTTATTGAAAGTTCTTGGTTAGAAGAACCCCCAAGCTCAACAGTAATCTGTGAAAATGAGATTTCTCCACCAGTTGGTAACGCCATTATTCTTCTCCTTTAAGTTTACTGATTTCTGATTTAAGTTCTTCAATCTGAGATTGTTGTTCTTTCATAGCTTCAATTAAAAGTGCTACCATTTTATCGTACTTAACGGCTTTGTATCCGTTTTCTCTTTCGGTAACCACCTCTGGTAAAACTTCTTCTACCTCTTGTGCGATAACCCCTACATCATGTCCTTCGTTTCCATGTATAGTTTTCTTTTCTTCTTCTGTAAGTTCTTTCCAATCAAATTCAACACCTCTGATTTGTAACACTTTAGATAAAGAACTATCAATGGTTTTAACATTTTCTTTTAATCTCTCATCTGAAGTAGAGTATGCAACAATATCGTTACCAGCATCAATTCTACCATCGGTTGTAGATGCGTTCACATTTACACCCAATGCACCATTATTAATTTTTAAACCATTACCATTAAAGGTTGCTCTTTGAGTACCCGCAGTAGTTATATTCATAGTACTACTATTTGCACTATAAAGACCGGTATCTAAGCTTGAGTTATTTGCGAAAAATAAAACTGGGTTGGCTGCCGTTCCACCAGCGTCAACGGATGTTGGGTCTCCTAATATAAAGCGGTTGGCCGACCCATCATTCATACCTATATCATCACCTTGTTGATAGTAACCGCTATCATTAGTGAATGAACTTACGGCTGATGGGCCTGTAATTGTTAATGTCGTACTAGTTGCATATGTTGAAACACTTCCAGCACCTTGAATAGTGAAATTAGCAGCTCCAGAAGAAACTTCTGCATAACCAGTATCTGAAGTTAACTTAACTGAAGTAATATCCCCACTGCCACCTGCTGAACCATTAGATGCCGCAGTGATTCTACCTTGTGCATCTACCGAAATATCAGCATTTGTATAATTACCCGCTGATACTGATGTGTTTGCTAAGTTAAGTGTTACACCACCTGATGAACCACCACCACTTAACCCAGTTCCTGCAGTAACTCCAGTTATATCTCCTGTATTTGAGGTATATCCTGCATCGTTATTGAATCCACTAATATCAATACTCGATTGGTCTCCAGCAATCTCTGCCCATTCAACTCCTGTTATGAATCCATAAGAGTTATTCCAATTCGTATTACCATCGGTGATGTATCCAGCACCATTCGTTAGTTGATTGTTATTTGTTGGGATTGTTGTTGAATTAAATGCATTACTTCCGAATATTTCAGAACCTAACTTTCTTTTTTGTGCACCACTATCCAATACTACAAATTCATCGGTTGAGTTTACCCAAGCTTGAGTCATATCAGTAAGTTCGGAAAGGTCTACGTTAAATGTAGTACCACTTAAATCTAAAAGTGAACCTGCTGAATAGGTTGTGTTTGTATCAGTATAGGATGTTATGTATCCGGCTCCATTGGTTAATTGATTGTTATTTGTAATTGGAGTTGTTAAACTAAAAGTAGTACCACTCAATGTTAACCCAGTTCCTGCAGAATAAGTTGTGTTTGTATCAGTATATGATGTAAGATATCCTGCATCATTGTTAAATCCACTAACATTAATAGTATCTTGTGAACCACCAATCTCATCCCAATCAACACTAGTGATATAACCCACATCATTGCTAAAAATACTTAATCCAATTTCGTTAGCGGCTTTTCTTCTATCTGCACCTGCATCTAATACGATAAACTCATCAGTACCAACCATTGTAGCGGTCATGTCGGTGAGTTCACTCATATCAAGTGTTAGTGTTACACCACCTGAGTTTCCACCACCACTTAAACCAACTCCTGCTGTTACACCTGTAATATCACCTGTATTGGTTGTATATCCACTATCGTTAGTCCATTGAGATATGTTACCACCTTTATTTGTAAAGGTTTGAGAATTACCTGCAGTTGTTGTACCAGTATTTGTTGTATATCCTGCACCATTTGTAATATATTGATTATCTAATGCACCACCGTTTCCAGTATAAGTTGATAATGCTGTGTTTTCTACGTTTCCTAATCCAACATCACCTTTAGTTGTTGCTTGTGCCCTTAAAGATGCAAAAGTTCCATCTTCATCAAAGTCATCACCCCCCGCTTTACTATTTAACTGAGTTTGAATATTTGAAGTTACACCATCTACATAATTTATTTCAGTTACAGTCGCAGTTACATCACTTATATCTGATAATGTATGTGTATGTGAGTTATTGGAAACAGTCGCAGTAAGTGTTACATCTGTACTTCCATCAATTGAAACATTACCACTCAAATCCCCACCTAAAGTAATTGTTCTTGCAGTATCCCAAATGTATGCTGAATTGGCAACTCCTTCTAATGTACCAATAAATGTACTTGCCATTAAATCAGTAAGTGTATATGAAATATTACCCGTAGAATCTGCAGTTGCGGTTGTTGTACCTACTACAAATTTATCACTAGATTCATCCCAAATGAATAATGCATTATTACCAGTTGTACCTCTTTCAATGATGATACCACTATCGTTTGCGTTTGATGTAACTCCACTATTTAGTTCGATTAAGTTATCAGAAATTTCTGTATTTGTTGTACTAAGGGTAGTAGTTGTACCATTTACGGTCAAATCGCCAGTAAGAGTTAAATTATTAAATTCTACATCATCCGATGACCCTACTGCTTGACCAATCTCAATACTATCAGCGTTTACAGTTACACCAGTACCAGCACCAACATTTAAAGTTTTTGAAAAATTACCACTTGTAGCACTACCACCACCTGTTAAACCATTACCTGCTGTAACAGTAACCCCAGTAATATCACCAACATTGGATGTGAACCCGCTATCATTAGTGAATCCACTAATATTAATATTTGATTGGTCTCCACTAATCTCTGTCCAATCAACACCAGTAATGAAACCATAAGAGTTATTCCAATTGGTATTACCATCGGTGATATAACCTGCACCATTGGTTAATTCGTTATTATTAGTTGGAATTGTTGTACTATTATATGCGTTTGAACCAAATATTTCTGAAAATCTCTTTCTTCTTTCAGCGCCGTTATCCAATAGAATTATCTCATCAACTGAAGTATCAATTGCTGTGGTCATATCAGTAAGTTCTGATAAATCTAAAGTTATAGTACCCGATGTTGTAAATGTACCGTCTAAACCAACTCCAGTTGCGATTGAGGTTACTGTACCTGTATTTGTTGTAAATCCACTATCGTTAGTCCATTGAGATATGTTACCACCTTTATTTGTAAAGGTTTGAGAATTACCTGCAGTTGTTGTACCAGTATTTGTTGTATATCCACTATCATTAGTGAATCCACTAATATTAATATTTGATTGGTCTCCACTAATCTCTGTCCAATCAACTCCTGTTATGAATCCATAAGAGTTATTCCAATTGGTATTACCATCGGTTATAAATCCAGCACCATTTGTAAGTTGGTTAGTGTTAGTTGGGATTGTAGTTGAATTATATGCATTATCACCAAATATCTCAGAGGCTAACTTTCTTTTCTGTACACCAGAATCTAATACTACAAATTCATCGGATGTTTTTACAAACGTTTGAGTCATATCAGTCAATTCTGATAAATCAACATTAAATGTAGTACCACTTAAATCTAAAAGTGAACCTGCTGAATAGGTTGTGTTTGTATCAGTATAGGATGTAAGATATCCCGAATCATTGGTAAACATTGAAATGTTACCACTTTTATTGGTTAAAGTATCAGTAGATGTCGCTGTAATAAACCCATAAGAGTTATTCCATCCACTGTTACCATCGGTTATATAACCCGCTCCGTTTGTAAGTTGGTTGTTATTTGTTGGGATTGTTGTTGAATTAAATGCATTCGAACCTAATTCTCTAGTCCCTACTACTCCATCTCCATTAATCATTAATGAAGTTCCTTCAGAAGATTGTCCTGAAGTACTTGTTATTTTTAACGTTGTAACTTCTGCAGCTGAGCCACTAACAATTACTTTTTTCCAATTTGGCATATCCTTTTTTCCTTTATTGTGGTTGGTTACTTAAAAGCCCACTTCCCTTTCGGGCCAACAACAAGCTTATATGATATAAATATGGAATAATATCTTTTAAAATAAAAAACCCCAACATTTCTGTTGGGGTTTCTTTTATGACCCTATTTAAGTTCCATAATTTGTTTTTGAATTTTAACTGCGGTTTCATAAACCATCTGAACATCTTTACCTTCAAAAGTTGAGCTGGCTATCGTTGATAAGAGGAACTCTAACTCCTTCTTTGAAAAGTCAACTATATTCTTTGGTTTTTTAACTTCAGTTTTATCCTGCGTAATTAGTGCCATATATAACCTTTTTATCCAATTCACGTATTAATAATTACTATGCGTAAATTAGTATTTCACCACCGCTGATTTGGATTGAACCAACCTCAGCTATTGGAGTATGAGATGAACCATCTACATCAAATACTCTAGGAATAAATGCCGTTTCAGTTGTATCAGTAGCATTCCACGCAACTGCGTCACTACTCCAAGCAGGTCTATCAGCATCTAAATCGTAGAAGAATGCTTCACCAACACCTTGAGTACCAGTTGAACCACCAAATATAATACCTTGAGATTGTGCATCTGCAGAACCTGAGTTCAATAAGATAAATTGGTCTTCAATGTTTAAGTTAGTAGTTTGTAATGAAGTTAAAGTACCTTGTACAGTTAAATCACCAGTTGCGGTAATGTTTGCAAATGTTACATTATCTGAAGTACCAACTGCTTGTCCGATTGAAAGAGTATCTCCACTAAGAGTTACACCAGTTCCTACCGCTAAGTTAGTATCATCTGAAATATCAACAGTCCCAAGAGTTAATTCTTGACCTGAAATTGTTACATAGTTTTTACCTGATGCGATTGTTACATCAGTTGAGTTATCAGTTCCAGCTGCATCAACACCTAAAGTAGTTCTAGCGGCTCCAGCATTAGCATCATCGATTAAAGTTCCACCAAATGTTGAAACTGATGATGCTGGTAATGCGTTATCTGCAGTTGTACCTTGCGCTGCAGTTGCGTAATCAGCTGAATCAAACGCTTTAACTTGTGATAAGTTAGTTACTTCTGAATCCATCAATGCACCTGCTGCGGTTACGTTAGTTGTATCTGTTACATCTGCACTTGTTTCAATATTACTTAATTTAGTTCTTTCACCTGAAGTAATGATATCTCCAGAACCTGCTGAAGTTACATCACTAAGTGTAGTAACACTCATTGATGATGAAACTACAGTTGAACCTGCTAAGATTTCCTCTAGAGCGACTGAACCACCCAATGAAGTTGAACTTCCAGCGATTGTAATTCCTGAGTTTGCTAATTTTGCATTTGCAATTGAACCTGCTAACATATCATTTGTTACTGATGTATTAGCGATAGTTAATGCACCACCTGCAGCGATAGTGGCATCACCACTTACGTTACCAAATAGTTCATCTTCGATATTACTAAATGTAATTTTCTTTTCAGTACCACCATCTGAATATAAGAATACATCTGCTTGGTCTAATACTGTTCCTGCGCTGAATCCATCAATATTGATACTTCCTGCCGCTACTCCTGTTAATCCTGAACCATCACCACTAAATGCGTTTGCCGCTACAGTTCCATCTACTGCTAGCTGTGAAAGTACAGCTGATGAACCTGAGGTGATTACTTTTTTCCATTCTGCCATTTTTTTTCCTCTTTTTAAATGTTTGTTTTGTTTTTGTTAAATAAATAGTTGTATTTCTACTTTGTTATAAATATATTTATAAGTATATAAAAAATCCACTTCCACTAACCGCCATAGCTCCCTTTTCACCTGTTGGTAGTGTCATTGATTCTTTTATTACAAATGTTCCTTCTGAATTTACTTTTACCTTATCATTTCCATTGAGTTTTACTAAAAACATATCTGTATTTGGTGTATCACTTTCAATTAATGAAAGAGATGATGTTAATGCTCCAGTTAATTCAACAGAACCTGTTATTTGGGCGTTCGTTGTTACGACTGATTCAATAGAACCAGCACCATTATCCTTTTTAAAGAATAACTTACCATCAAACGTATTTACAGCCAATTCACCTAACGTTAAATCACTAACGCTTGGTACATTGGATGAAGTCGAACTCCTTTTTAACTTTATTCTATTGTTACTCAAATTAATTCCTTATTTAAAAGCTTCCACCATCAATTTCAAAAAATGATATAGAGCCTGATACAAATAAAGAACCTGTAATTTGATGAGTATCGCTTATATCATCACCAAATATAGTAGACCCACTACTAAATGATGTAGTCATATGAGTAACTGATGAACTTACAATATAATTTGTTGCAGTTAAGCTTCCTACTGTTAAATCTTGTCCTTCTAATCCAGATATTACCTGAGCTGATGAACTAAGTACACTTTCAGCGTTTAATTTTGTTTTAACATCAGAATCGCCATAATGTGATAAATCTGAAATTTGCGATTCGGTGATTGTAATCTGAGATGAGCCGCTGATTACACCATCTGGTAATAAATCAACTATTTGTGATGAACCACTCACAGTACCTGCAGTCAATTCTGTTAAATATGATGAAGTTGCGGCTGTTAAGGTATCTACCTCAGTTTGAATTGAACCAGTAAATGTATTTAGAGCCGAAATATCAGTAGAACCACCACCACCGATTGAACCATCATCTATTTGAGAACGAAGCGTTCTACCAACATATTGGTAAGTTGTAATATATACAAATTGATTTGATGATGGTTGTGAACCATCGTTCCAAGTCAAAACACCAGTCTTATAATCAAATGTATATGTTGATGTTAATGCTGGTGATGATGTAATACTCCCAGCAGATGAGGCAGTATCTTTATAAACAACTACCTTATATCCAGGTGTTATAGCCTCAGTAGTATTAGGGCTATCAGATGCAACAATATATTTTGGTGATACAAAATTAGTTTGCTGGTCTGCTTCGATAAGTTGGTCAGATGTTACTGTATCTGAAACTGATGATGGGTCTGAAGTTGTAAAGTAATAAACTTCCCTCTGCCCATCGGCTGCTTGTTTTAATTTTTTTCTATAATGGTATTTTATTACACTTACATCAGTTTCGATTGATGGGTTAACGATACTACCAGATACGATTTCACCATTTTGTGATGAACCACTATATGGGAGTTGGGTTGAACCAGTTGGAATTAAACCATCATCGGTAAAAATTTCTCCTGCACCCAAATCGAATACATCAGTAAATGCTTCCTGTCCTAATGTAAGATTATCGGTAGTAAAACGTCTACCCTGTAATAATCTTTCTGACCTGTTATCTGAATTATATGCCATTTTTATTCCTCTTTATATATTACGATACTGAAACCGTTATTCTCTCTAATGTATTTGATGGTGTACCTGTATATCTGATTAGAACCCATACTTTATCATGTGTTGCGTTAATAGTCTGCCCAGCAGCGTTAGCCAAACCTAATGTTAACGTTCCAGATGAGTTAGTTAATGAATCAAAATCACTCTTTACATCAATCGTATCACTAAATGGGTTTGTTGAACCATTTGCTGATTGTGAATTTAATGAACCACCATATGATGTAGTACCTTTAACTGCATCAAACACAGTTGATGCGCTTGAACCAAATATAACACCTACTGCAACTTTACCAGTAGTTGTATCATCAAACGTTGTTAAATCAGCTGATGTATTGGGGTCTAAATCAATTGTTAAAGTTCCTTTACTATTAGTAGCACCAGTATCAAATTCTCTTAAATACCATTTGTAATGTGCTGCGTTATATCCACCTGTTGGATACCAATATCCATTTGAAGATTCTGGATTAACCAAATATCCTGGTTTAACTTGCAAATCACCACCATCACCCAGCGTTACTCTATCATCCTCATCCCATATAGTATCTAATGTAGTTGAATCACTAATTGTTCTTCTATAACTTTCTGAAGTAAAATATTCTATTAAAGTAGTATTTCCACTACCACCACCATGATATCCCATTGAACCACTTGCAGCAGGTTGTCCAAATGTACCAGCCGAATGTAGGTTTACTGTCTGAGTATCTAATGTTGATTGTGTTGATGCTCTATCTCTAGCTTTAGTTGCCAAAGTATATGATGTATCACTAAATCCACTTTCAGTAAACGTCTTACCAGTTCCACTAATTGAGTATGTTGCATCAATTTCTACTAAATCAGTTCTATGTGGTATACCACTATTTCTTGCAGTCGTTCCTGCTGCATCAGTTACCATACCTGTGGTTTGGATTGTACCACCACTTGCTGATAGAGTATCTTTACCAGCGGTGTTTGTAATTGAATACCCACTCGTACTCCCAATCGTTACATCTACTAAAGTAGTTGATGCTGCGTACATTGGTTCAAACACACCACTTGCGGTTGCAACTAAATTCCAAGTACCACCATCAATAAATGGTGCTCCAGACATAGAACCCGATGTAAGTGTTAATGCCGTTACAGTTTCTCCACTACTTACTAATGAGTTATCACCAATATTAGAATCAATAGTTGATACAGGCGCCCAAAATATAGTTTCACTCACAGATTTATCAGTATAATCTGATTGTGAACCTGTTGCTATACCAATTGTTGTTGAAATTGTATAATTTCCAGATGCTGATACTGATGTAGCTGATGGCGTAACCCAATTTACTACATTTTTATTAAATACTGATGCGTATTTACCATCTTGAAATGCCGCAGGTATAACTGCAGGATTTACAGTTTGTATCTTACCCAATGTAATACCATTTGATGTAGTATCTAATGTAGAATTACTTATAATTTCAGATGATGCTGATGTTTCAGTTGTTGTATCAGATGAATTATCTGAGAATGTAAATGAATGTGAACCACTTACTCTAAATTCTGCACCCGCTCCACTACTTAAACCACCTAATCCAAATAATTGTGAATCGGCAGAAGATTGTTGTGTTGTTGAACCAGCTGCGGTTGAAGTATACGATATTGAATACCCAGTATTTGTTCGTATTGTTTTTCCTGAAAATAATGTTCCACCAACACTCGCCCATCCCTTATCAATTAGGTATGTTAAATCATTTATATCATTATCATTTGGTATATATCCAGATGGTGCTGATGTATTGTTTGTATTTGTAGCGTTTTCTTGTATCGAGTTATATGTTTTTGTGTTTGGTGTTGGGTTAGCTGCTGAAGATGATAGTAATCCTGCAACAAACCTTAATATTTCTGATACATCTGTGTCTTTTGTGAAGTTATTAAAATAAGAACCATCTAAGTTTGCTTGCCAATCATTTGATGTAGGAACACCCGCATTAATATTGTATGCACTTATGGATTCAGATACTTCTAATGCGTACTTACCACCAGAACCACTTATTTGTAAGTTTTTACCATCCGATTGGTATATTGTACCTGATACTAATTCAAAAATTCCACCACCACTACCAGCGCCAAATCCACTTGCCGCGGCTGATGCCGATACATGAGAATCGAAACTATCAATAGATGATGTTGTTATATTAACCGATGTATGGCCTGATGTCCCATCAGCATTAGCGCCTAATATGTAAAGTGTTTTATTTGTTGTATCGTAATATGGTAACCCATCTAAGGTTGTTCCATATTGAGCTGGTGTGATTGAAGGTACACCACTACCTACATACATTTTTCCAACGGGAACGTAATCATTTGCTGCAGTTGTACCACCTGGTTTACCTATGTAAACTACGGGGCCTGTTACCTTTGAATCTACCGAACCACTACCAATTACGATTTCTGCTTCACCAAACGATGTGATATTTCTAACCGAAGATATCGAACCTCGTCTATGTTTTATTGTTTGAGCCATACTTTTATCCTATTACTTAACTAAGATTATATTCATAAATATTAAAACAATTAGAAAAAACCACCACAATCTATTGAATCTTGTGTATTTCCTATTTGAATTGATGCTGATGCGATATATCCCTCTATTTGTTGTTCTAAAATTTGTATTCTACCATTAATTACAACGGCAGATTCATTATCAGATGCAGATGTTTGTGTAAATATTGATTTTCCATTTACAGTCAAATCTCCTAATACATCAAAGCTACCTGTTACTTGTAAATTATTAGATGTCATTAAAGATGTATAAGACTCTGGGTCTTGTGAACCAGTAGTCCATATAGATGAACCACCACCACCACCGCCACCTGATGGTAAAATTATACTATTACCATTTGAAATACTTAATGTGTTTCCTGCGATACTAAGAGTTTGTGAATCGGTTTGAGATGTTAAGTAACCTAATGCTGATATTTGTGCTGAACCACTAATTGTTCCAGCAGGAATTTCAGTTTTAGAACCACTTAATACACCTGTTCCTTCTAAGGTTCTCAATACAGAACCACTAACTAACCCATCGGGTAAATCAGAACCAGTTGGTATAGTAACACTATTACCATTAGATATTGTTAACGTATCACCCACATAAGTAAGTGTTTGTGAATCAGTTTCAGATGTTAAGTAACCTAATGCTGTTATTTGTGCTGATGAACTTATAGTTCCACTTGGAAGTGAAGTTAAATATGATTGTAAATCACTAATCTGAGATTCTGTAATTGTTACTTGTGATGAACCACTTATTGTTCCACTTGGTAGTTGAGATGTTAAAGAACCACTAAGCACATTCTCTGTATTTAGTTTAGTTTTTACTTTACCATCAGAATATTGATTTATTGATGAGTAGTTGGTTGTTGATGTTACATCTACTTGCGATGAACCACTTACTAAACCAGTTGGTAGTTGGTCTGAACCACTAATAACACCTGAAGGTAGTAAGCTCTTTACTTGAGCCGAACCACTTACTAAATCATCTCCTAATTCATTACCATATCGTATATCAAGCTCAGGTATTAATTGAGCGGATGAGCTAAGTATACCTTCTATATCCAGTCTTTCTTTTACGTTTGGGATGAAGTTATCTCTGAATGCATTGTTTGCACTAATAGAGTTTCTTTGGAATGGGTTTATAGTAACTGGTAAGTTGGATATAGTATAATAATCCATACCATTCAACCCACTGCCATCACCCTCAAAAGAGCCGCTAAATGAACCTGTATAATCTGCCAATGTGTTTCCCTCTAAATATCTTTATAATCTTTATATAAATATAACCGATTTTAGTAATCAGTTAGTAACGTTAGTATTTCATCTAACGATTCGTGTCTATGGTTATCTCTTAACACAATGTCATACACCCATTGTGAATTTTTTAGCTTTGGAACTTCATGTACTGCTGAATCATTATTGAATTTTAAATCAATTTGTTGCTTATCGCCACAAAGAATCATTGTAGAACCTTTTCCCACTCTACCCAACACCATTAAAAGTTGCTGCTTGGTTAAGTTTTGGAACTCATCTACTATAATTATGGAGTTATCAAAAGTTCTTCCTCTAAAATGTGATAAACTTACTAATTCTATGTTTTCATCTACCATCATTTTATCTAAAATAGCTGGTTTGTTATAAACTTTTCTCATATTAGATTTGATTGGTACTAACCAAGGTTCCATTTTCTCTTCCAATGAGCCTGGTAGAAACCCATTATCCTCATTAGATACAGTTGGTCTTGTTATAACTATTTTATTAACTTGTCTTTTAAAAAATGAATCTAATGCAATTTGAACTGCTAATAATGTTTTACCACTACCAGCCTTTCCTACTATAAAATTAAATGGGTGTCTTAGAATTTCAGATTTTGCTAACTTTTGTTCTTCAGATAATGAGATTGAAAATCTAACATTACCCTTTGGTGGGGTCTTACTTTTATTCTCCGCCATACTTTACTCTTCCTTAAATTGTTTTAAAACCTTTAGTATAAATATTAAATAGTAAAAGATTACCATATATTATGGCATAAAAAAAGGGGGATACCTAAGTAGCCCCCCTCTTTAATAGAGTTATTCTATAATCAATTGATTACTGAATTTTGTGTAAACCATCAACGTATACTTTACCGTAGAATTCACCTCTTAGCATTTTCTTCGCGTAGCGAGTCATAACACCTTTTCTAGGAGTGAAGTTTTTAGGGTCATATACCAATGGAGTCATAATCAATGGAATGTATGGAGAGTAAACTGCTCCAGTTTCAAGGAATTGTGTTCCTCTATATCCCATTAGGATTACGTTCTCTTTCATATAAGGATTCTTATATACTTGGAATCTACTGTTCAATGAACCAATTTTAGTTACACCGAATGCAAATTGAGCATCACCATTATCTGCTGAACTAGCATATCCTGGGATAGATTCAATAATTGTTGCAACATCAGGAGATACTACCATAAAGTTAGCTCCACCTCTTAATGTTTTTTGGTGAATCTTGTTAGATACACCGGCAACTACAGTACCAAGTGTTTGAAACCATGCACCTTGAGTGAATGCAGATGCTTGTGCTCCAGTTGTAGAGTAATCAGCAAATGCTGAACCATTCCACTCACGTCCAACTTGCGTTGACCAGTAACCAGTACTCTTAGCATCTTGAATCAACATATCTAAGATTTCAAAATCAATCTCTTGTGAGATGTACTCAGATAACATTGAAGTCAATTCAGCTTCAGCATCGATTGAATGGTAAGCGTTCAAATCTTGTGCGAATTCTGGAGTCCATTGTGCTTTCAACTTACGTGTCTTAGCGACAATTGGTAAACTCTTCATTTCAACATTCAATTCAGGAATATCGATATCTACTTCTGGGTTATCAGTTAATGAAGTTCCAGTTGCTTCGAAATCACCTCTTGATACATCAGTTGGTTGTTTGTGATATTTAACTCTCACATCACCGAAATCAGTATCTTGTGCTACGAATACGATGTTACCACCACTTAGAGTAGTGAATTGTGGGAATTGGTCATCAACACCAGTCAATCTGAATGCTCTGATACCTTTATCATCAAATCCTGCGATAGATGCAGTTTGAACAGTTACAGTTGATACTTCACCACTAGCAATTTCACTTGCGTAAGATGATGAGAAGTTAGTATCATAGTTGTAAGCTGCAGCTGCAACAGAACCAGTTGCGTAATCATTTGTACCAACTGTTGCTTCTAATTCTTGAACAGCTGATTGTTGGTCGTTGATTGAGTAACCAAATCTACCTGCACCATACAAACCACCTGATGGGTCACCTGAAGTTTCAGTTACACCGAATACAGAATCAGCTTGTGAATCTTTTCCAGCGGCTGTTGCAAATCCTGGCTGAGCAGTACCATATTTGAAATCTAGATAAAATACTAGACCTGATGGTAAGTTCATTGGTTGTACAGATACGAAATCTTTTGCTACGATTTCACTAAA
>ERZ1046568.1679-NODE-1679-length-15395-cov-8.291917_pt1 | contig 15395 bp, 12 predicted proteins | sample MGYA00383092_ERZ1046568 | MGnify/ENA primary metagenome ERZ1046568 (study PRJEB29581, sample SAMEA5548362) | metagenome | biome: marine; feature: coastal; material: water | depth 1 m | study: Short-term variability in the microbial, nano- and picoplankton... | reverse complement strand
ATGCGTTAGATTGGTTGTCACTAAACATCTTGTACATAGGAGGGTTCTTAGCTTTGTCCTCCAAGAAGTCTAGGTCACTTACTGCCTTAGACCACTGAGATACTGCGCCAGTCATAGCACTTATCTCACGGCCTACTGATACAGCTTTCTTGATGCCATTGTAAGCCGTAGTAGCTGCAGCCATAGCTGTAAAAGGATCAATCACTACTAACCTCTACTTAAATGGTATATACTGTGTGGGTTGGTGTGGTAGTAGATGTAATACCTGCATCGGTTCCTGTAAGATTAGTAAACTCTGAGGATATGTCTGTCTTAGTTAGTTCTGTAGGTGTGCTGATGGTGACGTTTGTTAAGTAAGAATCTAGGTTATGATCCGTTAAGTCTGAGATAGTAAAAGACCCATACGTACCATTAAAGCTACCATCATCTGGTAATTTTGCAACATGAAAGCCATCCGTGCCTGTTACATAAATAAAGCCATCTCTTTTATCTATACTTGATAGGTAGAAAAATGAAGGTGAGGAGTGCTCAATCAACTTTTTATATTGGACTACTCCAGAACTATTAAGTTTCATTAAGAAAGCTCTATTTGAACTGTTAAGGTCGTCCTTTCCACATACGTATATATCTCCAGTAGAATTATCTACATAAGAACCATAAGGTTGTGTTACGCCACTAGGAATAGAAGAATCATAACCTAAATGTTTAGCCCAAGTAATACCTGTTGTTAAGTTTGAAACACTGCTCTTCACTATAGACATAGTGCCATCATTGTGAGAGTTAAAAATATAAATATTGTCACTAGAGTCTATTCTTAAATCTTGTATATTTGATTTAGTGGTAGCACCAATGTCGTAATTGAAATCAACTCTTTCTGTATTTGCACCTGTACTATTGCTAAATTGGTAAAGAGCTACTCCAAATACCATGTATATGTTATTGCTTGAATCTAATTCTAGATTAGTAGGCGGGTTGGCTACAGACAAGTTATAATGATAGTCAAAGGACCCATGTTTTACTAATCTTATAAAAGAAGTTCCGTTAAAGGTTGTTTCATAACTACCTGTTTGAATGATATTATTAGAACTGTCTATGGCTAAATCATAACAAGGGCTATTTCTTTGTATGTCTCTAGGTAAAATAATTTGAGATAAGTCTACATCATCTACACCTGTTATAGATTCGTACTTATGATAACCTCCACAATTATAACTACCAAGATTAACATATGCTGCTTGATAAATATTACCGCTAGAATCTAGCTTTAAGTCTCCTTTAAAACGATAGCTATAAGGGTAGTTAGCAAGATTATCTTTGCCTATTGTTCTAATTGTTTTTACTACTTGCCCTGTTATAGAATTGAATTGTTGCATATAGGATGCTTGGTAGTTATTAGAACTTGTATCTGTATCAGTAGCAAAGCCACCTACTAAAATGGTATCTGCATTATATGAAAGAACGGTTGATTCACCAAGATAGGCACCTACCTCGTCTGTTGTAGTATCTCCTTCAACTACCCAACCGCTTTCTTTACCTGATATAGATACTAATTGCCAGATTTGCATTACAATTTAACCTTATGAGAAATTTTTACCTGCTAGAAAGCCGTACCAAGTAGTTCCACCGTCATGAGAGAAGAACGCCACAATATCAACTTGGTTTGCTCCAATTGAAATAGTAGGGGTAAGACCATTTGCCCACTTAACAGAAGCTGGAAATGATACACCAAATTCTGAAGCACTGGCATCCTGAATGATCTTAAGAGTAAAACCATACGCCGTACCTGTCGAGGGAGGATTAGTGAATAAGAACGTGGTGGCTTCACTTAAGGTTATAGAGAAGACGTTAGCTGTCTCACAGTCTATAGTTGCTGTACCTGTAGAGGATGTAATAGAACTAAACTCTTCGTTAAGCGAAGTAGCTTTGAGCTCACCTGATATAGTTACATCGCCAGTAATATCAACGTCACCCGTGTGGAGTTCATCCATTTTAGCGTCTAAGGCACTCTGTAGTCCGTCTACATTGGCGATAATGTGAGCGTGGCTATCATCCGCTATACTTGCAGTTATGGTGATGTTAGTGCTGCCATCAAATGAAGCAGAGCCTGTTACGTCACCATCTAGTATAATATCACGTGGATTAGACAAAGCAGTAGCAGACAGAGCTGTATCGGCACTAGTTGCTGTGGTAGCAGACGTAGCGGTAGTGGCACTTGTTGCTGTGGTAGCGTTACCCAATAGGTCACCAGAAAACGCTGTAGTAGCTGTAATAGTTGAACCGGAAATTAACCCAGGGGTAGTACCTCCGATAGTAACATTATCAATAGTACCGCCACTAATAGCTACAGTAGCTAGGTTAGCCGTACCGCCAATGTAAAGATCATTCCACTCTTTAGTAGTGCTGCCTAAGTCATAGATGTCTGTTGTAGCTGGAATAACGTTTGTGTTTACTCCAGCATTCACACTTACCGTATCGGCGTTGTCACTACCTATTACAGTATTACCGTTGGCTGTAAGGGTGCTTGTAATATCAACAGTACCTCCTACCTCTAAGGTGCCGTCGATAGCAGCATTACCTGTGGCGTCCACTGCAGTAAAGTTACCTACACCACGGGTAGTAACACCAATAGCAACTCCGTCAATGGTACCTCCACTAATAGTAGCTGAATCTGCTGATAATGAATCTACATTAGCTACACCAGTTACGTATAGATTATTCCACTCTGAGCCTGTAGCACCTAAGTCGTAGACACCATCGTTTGAAGGAACTAAGCTAGAAGCTACATCAGCGTTTACAGTTACTGTGTCTGCTGATGTATCTCCTAAAGTAGTACTGCCATTTACTGTAAGGTCACCTGTGAGCGTAGTGTTTGTAGTCACAGATAGAGTGCCTGTGATAGATGTACTACCTGCAGACAAAGCACCTGTAGCTGTAACAGCCGAAACAGTAAGATCTCCTGCTAAATAAGCATCTTTGTATTTCAGACTAGATGTACCAAGATCTATAGTGTTTGTTACTTTAGGACGTAGCACACTAGATGTAGCTACAATATCCTGCGCAGGGCCAAGTAATTCTATAGGCGCACCTTCAGCAGATGTACCATCATGGGTGTGCCCTGTAGAACTACTAAAGGCGCTTTCAACAGCGTTCAGTTCTGCATCTATATCGTCAGCGTCAATAACATTACCATTAGCTATGTTATTAGCTGTATCTGTTCTTGTGTAACCAATACCCATATTAAAGCCTATCGCCTTTCATTAGTAGAAAATTCTAGTACAGCAGTATCCAACGTAAAAGAGGCGTTAGTACTATTATCCTCTATCCGTAAAGCTACTGTAGTTCCAGAACCAATTGTGTTGTTAAAAAAAGTTTGATCTCCAGGTGTTTTGTACAGAGCTGTTCCAAATACAGAACCCACATCTCCATAAACAAAACCTCCTCCACTACCTGAAAGAGTTATGGGTTGAGGTTGAATGGTATTAGGTTCGTTTCTATCTAACTTAATGCTTACATCACAAGTAAAAAAACCTTCAGGTTTAATGTATGTGTCAAGCTTATAAAAAGTCTTACGTATTTGAGGGTCAGATATAGGCATATATGCAGATTCATAAATAGCTTCTATACTATTATTATCTCTCGTACTACCTACTTCTTGTTTATACACATAACCATCATCGTTAGCAAAGTATATAAGCTCTACGTCACCTACTAAGATTGAATCAGCTACGTGTACTTTAAACCCTTTTAGAGTTGCCCACTGAAAACCCTCACCGCCTTGGTCAATAAACTTTGTTGCTATCAATCCCTTGGATACACTATCTCTTATATTATTAGAATAAACAAATAGTCTGTACTGACCCTTTTTACGAATTACGTAACTATGTACACTTACCGTGCCATTTAAAAGCTCATCAAGTGTATTCTTGATTGGCTTAGAAGCTACGTCAAGGCCGAAGTCACCTATGCGTTCAGTAGAGCTCAAAGTTCTTAAACCGTCTGGTGCTAAGAACATAACATCACCACCAACTTCCCTGATGCTATCTGTCTCTAAGCAACCTAAAGCACTTGTTAGAGAACTTAAAGAGAAGTCTGCACTACTCGAACCTATTAGTTTTAGTATTCTGTCTGTACAAAAGATGATTAAGGTGTCACGATATACAGCCAATCCTGTAATAGTAGACGCTACATTTATAACACCTGCACCGTCAGCAGGATTAAAGTTAGTATCATCATAGGGTGCAGTGAATACAAGATTTGTACCTACAGCAAAAAATAGAGTGCTTTTATATAGTAATGCTACTGATGCACCTGCTACATTAGACTCTCCTATACCTGAACCTGTTAAGAAAGTTAGTGAGCCTGAATCATAATATGCTGGGTAATTAAGGCCATCTGTAAATACAATCTTTTCCGTACCAGAAAAATTATAAACTTCTTTCCGTGTCTTAATAAAAGACGTATTAGAGGCGGTGGCTAAAGAAGCCCACACAGGGGTACCTGAAGATGAATCTGCTTCATAGTATGTACCGTCTCTAACGGCTATAACTTTAGAAGAATCTACTGCAGCGATACCCTGTACTGTGCCGCTACCTGTTACTTCAGTATTAATAAGTTTTTCATACCCCAGTACTTTCTTATACCCGCCTGATAAAGAAGGTTCAAAGTTCTGTAAGATAGCACCTGATCCAATAGAAGTCATACCATGTTGTAGAGGACTGAGATTGGATATTAAACCACCCTTGAATTGAATGGGAAACGTTTGCCACACTGTTGCCATAATTAAAAGCCTCCCGACCCTCCAAGAAGAGAGCCCCTTTGTATAACTGTAGAGGATAAATAATCATAAGAGTTAATAAACAAAGTACGCATATGCTTAATACCTTCTTTGAACTTAGCCTCAGTAATAGCTGCAGCCTGATTATCACCTCTGAATTGGTAGCAATAATACATAGCACCATCTATAATAACATGTCTAAATTCTGAAGGACTAGAAGGTACATCGTCATACAAAGAAAGGTCTAATGTGTTTCTGTAGTACTCGTATACTAATTCATATTCTTTATCGGGGCTTGGAACTATAATATATTCTTGGTTAGGTGCTTTGACTATATAGCGAGGTACACCTCGAATACTAGTGTCTGTGTTATACTCATGATCCACCCAATTTTTTAAGTAATCGCTGTAGTTTAAGTTTGTAAGCTTAGTAGTACTAACATTTAAATCTGTATCTTTCTTAATTCTAAAGCTATTAATATCAATAGTTTTAGCTTCAGTAGGGTAACCGTACCGTACAGTACCTGCAGTCAGTAAATCCTCTTCTTCTACGTGATTCCAAGGCCAGCCAAACTCTTCATGATTAATATGTCTGATAGAAGCATTGACTGCATCTTTAATAGAGCTATAAAAACCTGTAGCAGTAGAAAAGTTAGAACTTGTAAGTTCTACTTCGTTCAATCTACGGTTAACTTCATTAACTAAACCTAAATAATTATAAGCCATTATTTTTCCCTTATACGTAAGCGAACAGTTCTTTCTACCACTAATCCACTACTCGTGGTGACATTACACGTAAAAGTATACAGTTTGTTATTAGTTCCTGAAGCTATAAAAGCAGTGGTAACAGTGTCTGTGTTTGTATTAGATACTAATTGAATACCATTAACAAGAGGGCCAGAAGGTACTAATTCTGTCTTTACGCCGTCAGCGTCATTAACAAACCAAGTAACACTACTAAGCGTTTCCCCACTAAGAAAGCGGGACCAGTCAATGCTGTAATCTAAAGTTTCGTCAGCATCTTTGTTAGGCCATTTTAATGACATTATAATATCCTTTAAGCAGCTTGTGCGTATACGACTCTATTAGACGGGCTCTCTTGTACGAATACAGTTCTAGAATTATCCGCTTCTACATACGCTATTCTGTTTGATGGGTAGTCTATTAGGTACACTGTTCTATCCCTCGTGTAAGATTCTGCTAAAGCAGCGTAGTTAAACTGTACTGCATCTATAAGTAAAGATCCTAACGGTACGCTGAGAGAATCAATACTTACAGCTAATATATTATTGCATTTAATATTGATATCAGCAAGAGCTGATTCAGCAAAAACATTTAAGTCTTCTATAGAAGCATCAGCAAAAACATTTAAGTCTTCTAGTGATGTTGTTACTTCTAGTGTCTGGACTACTACAGTGGCCTGTGCATCAATAGCTACATCATCGTCAGTAGTTGTAGGATCATCCGTGATACATTCAGCAGAAACACCATCTAAAACAACAGTAGCCTGTGCATCTACTTCTACATTAGAAATAGTAGAAACAGAAGAAATACTACTTAGAGATAGGTTTGCCTCTGATATAATAACTACATCATCTATAGTATTTGTTAATTCTATAGAGGCAGGCACAACATTAGCAGTTGCACTTATCGTAACGGTATCTAGTGTTGTAGCACTTTCAGTAGACGTTAGTGTGAGATTAGAATTCGCATTTACTTCTACAATAGGTATAGAGGTAGAAGAAGTAATACTTGATAATTCTAAATTAGCTAGTGCTACTACTACAGGTACCTCTACAGAACCTGTGATAACTAAAGATTGTACAGATACCGAAACAGAGACAGAGCCTGGATCAGAAAAGGCAGCACCTGAAAAGGGTGAAACACTAAACATTAGATCAATCGTCCTCGCTTATACTGCTATGGGGTTATTATGACACATTTATAACACAACTCATCATTATGTTGTAGCTTCCATAGTCTCCTGAAGCAAGAACTGACCTGTTAGTATTGGCATCGTTTTGGATTTCGTAGTACATTCTAATTTTGTTAACATTCTCTCCACTTTCAAGTTCAGCGCCATCCCAATTAAACCCCCCTATTGACGGAGTTCCAGAAGTATATGCTGAGTATAAGGCAAGCAATAGATTTGGCGCATCATAAGATGAAGTGGTTAATGTTTGTTCACTTGGTGTACCAGAGGTCTGACCGCTATTGTTTACTGAAGAAACATTTACAGTTGTAATTGGTATCCCTGATCTGAAGACCAACATAATCGCAGCGTCATAGGAATCTGGGGTTCTAGTAAAGGTCGTTGTTAAATCTGCCTCCGTTAGTACCTTATACTGAAACATATCCTCAAATGTACTATTAACACTGGCTATTTGAGTAAATCCAGAATATACAGCTGGTGGTGGGCCCGTAGCAGTTGATGAGTGTGCTATGGCAAGATCTCCAGCCTGCGCCCCAGATGGAACTTGTATGTTCATGTTTACCGAAGCGAAACTTGCGCCAACATATGTAAATTCCGGCACAGCGGGTCTGTTTAAATCGTTACTACCCAAGCCCATCGTCATTGCTATATTACTCATGATAATAATTCACCTGCAAGCTTGCCGTAATACGTTGTGCCGCTATCCGTTGTTAAGAACACATACAAATTAGTTGTGCCACTTGCGGGTACATCTGGGGTTGAACCTCCGTGCCATTTTACCGATGAAGGCCATGTTATAGTGTACGTAGACGCTCCAGTGACCTCCAATACAAAGCTAGCCGCAAAACCTGACGGAGGCGGGTTGCTAAATGTAAAAGTAGTGTTAGCTGATAAAGTCTTAGTGAAGTAGCTACCGGAAGATATATCTATATTTGTAGCTGCCAAGGCACCACCTGATTGCAGATACCTCTTGGCGCTCAATCCATTCTTTATTTTAAAGGGTTTATTGTTAGCCATGTTTCACTTTCTACTCAGCTAAGGCCCTGTATTTACAGTAACAAAGTAGTTCGTACCGCCAAAATCATTTGCAACAATTGTGTAGGTGTATTTCTCACTGGGGCTGGGGCTTGGAAGTGATAGACCGTTACTAAATCTTACTGATGAGGGCCAGTAGACTTTATACTCGGAGGAAGACGAATTAGTAACCTCTACTTGAAACGTTTGCACATCGCTTAGGTTACTAAATAAAAAGGCTACGTTTGATGATAACGTATGAGTAAAGTAGTTACCTGTGGACGTATCAAGGTTTATGCCTGCTCCAGTCGATGCTGTGGAGTATTGAAAAGCTTCATATACGCTGTTAATGGCGTTTCCTTTTATGATATTGACTTTAGTACCATCGTCATTGAATTCAAAGTCTGATAAGAGAACATTATAACCATGCTCACCACCCACATCAAAAATAATGTTATCATAACTAGCTGTGCTAATATCATAAGCTGTGGAAAGAGAGTATTGATTTATCTTACCGTTGTAACTTGTCGAGCCCCAGCCACCCACGAACATCTTAGTACCGTCATTATTGAAGCGCATTGCTCTAGGCGTGGTTTCTTCATTGCTGACATCAAAACTAACGTTGTCATACGAAGCTGTGGAAATAGTATAAGCTGTAGTAAGAGAGTATTGATATATGGTGTCGGACGACCCTCCAACAACATAAATTTTAGTACCATCATTATTAAATACTATGCTAGCTGGAAAGCTATCCTGATTACTTACGTCAAAACTAGAAGATAGACTAGCTGTTTTTACACTCCAAGCTGTAGAAAGAGAGTGTTCTCGTATATCATCCGATGATGTATCAATTGTATACATTTTAGTGCCGGTGGGGTTGAACGCCAAACCCTGTGTGCCATTAGCAACTGCAAAATTATCCTGAACAGTAACATAACTAGCTGTGCTAATATCATAAGCTGTGGAAAGAGAGTACTGAAACACTCGGTCACTACCGTTTGATGATATGTACAGCTTAGTGCCATTATCACCAAAATTTATTGTCAAAGGAGCTGTGCCTTGTGGTACAAAGGAGACATTATCGAGAGAACCGTTTTCTATTGAATACCCACCCGTAACTACGGTGCCTGCAGAAGAAGAATTACCAATAGTAGCCTTCATGCTACCACCTACTTCAACAAGGTTATTGACTATAAAGTCCTTGTCGTTAGCCACTAAGCCGCTCCATCTATTATGTGAGAAGCTTGATACGATGTGCCGCCGTCACGGGTACTGAATGTTAGTACATCTGCTTCGCTAGTTGCAGGGGCTTCAGGAGCAGACTCGCCCGTAAATTCAATAGAAGAGTCATAGCTGATGGAATGATTTCCAGATGACTTTAACAACACCGTAGCCTGACTAACGGTCCCACTATCAGCAGGGTTACTAAAAGTTAATTGAGTGTCACTCGTTAAAGTAACATCAAAGACGGAACCTGTAGACAGGTCTAAAGTTTTTGAAGAAATTGATGCGCCTGAGCTGTATGCGTGTATTTTATCTAAGTCATAATCCACTATATACATCTTAGTGCCATCAGGCTTGAAGATTATGCTCATGGGTACCGAAGCCTGAGAACTCACCAGTAATTGAAGGCCATCATACGAAGCTGTGCTTATGTCAAAAGCAGTAGTAAGAGAGTATTGATGTATTCTGTTGAGTTGATCCCCCAATAGATACATTTTAGTACCATTAGTGTTAAATGCTACATCACGAGGATTACCATCCTGAGAACCTACATAAAGATTAACGTTGTCATACGAACCTGAGCTAAGATCATAAGCTGTAGAAAGAGAGTGTTGATATACTCTGTTTGATGCGTCCCCAACACCATACAGCTTAGTACCATTGTTGTTAAAACACATGTTAAGGGTTAAAGAATCCTGCGATTGAAAGCTATAGCTAACATTATCATACGAAGCTGTGCTTATGTCAAAAGCAGTAGAAAGAGAGTATTGAAATGCAGCATCGTAGTCGTTACCCAACACATACATCTTAGTGCCATCAGGCTTGAAATGCACGCTAAAAGCTGCTCCCTCCTGACCAGATACACTAAAACTAACGTTATCATAACTAGCTGTGCTAATATCATAAGCTGTAGAAAGAGAGTATTGGTATACCCTGTCGCCTGTATTCCCAATTGTATACATCTTAGTGCCGTTATTATTGAAGTCCATGCCTCCCCCAGTGGCATCCTGACTATTAAAAGTAAAGCTAACGTTATCATAGGACCATGTGTTAACTGGTTGAAAACCAGTAGCAGTAGTAGTATTCGTAACTGTACCTAATTTCTCTTGATAAACAGTAGGCTTAATGCCATTCTTTACTTTGAAGTCTTTGTTATTTGACATGGTTCACCCTCCCCTTGTCAAGTATCTTATGCTAAGATAACAGCTTTAGCCGTATAGTTAGTTGAGTTAGTTGATGCTGCTGTAGCTAACAATCTTACATTACCGCCACTAATATCCACATCAAATGTAGCGATAGTGGCATCCGTGTTAACTGTGCCATATTCTGTAGCTACTGCTGTAGTGTTATCATGTGTTACAAGTAGCTTAGTTATAGTACGTTCTGTTGTAACTGTGTTTGTTGCAATAACAGTGATCTCCAAACCTAGCGAAGAAGAAGCAGTGTATGTAGCAATGGCTGTCTGTGAAGTACTTGTAGTTGTAGCAGTTTGCTCGTCTCCACCAGCACTAGCTACTGCGGTATCGACATAGTTTTTGTTTGCTGCGTCCGTTCCAGATGAGACTGTATCAACGCCTTGGATGCGGCCTGTGCCACTTAGAGTGATGTCGCCGTTAGATACCGTTAGACCATTCTTAATCGAAACCTGACTATTGTTGACCACAAGACGCTCACTGTTACCTGTAACAACACGCCAACTGTTCGCAGAGTTGAATTGCATGTAGGTATCAGTATCCCCATCGTGGATAATCTTGTCGCCTACATAAGCAGAGCCAGACAGGAATAAATCACGAAAGCGTCTGCCGCCAGAGCCGCCCAAATCAATAGCAGCATCACGATCTGCACCAGTATTATTAGCTGGTACTACCTGTTCATTACCAAAGCGAATAAGGGCTTCATCAGGATTGCCGATGTAAAAATCACTGCTATATGTCCCAATACTCCCCACAGTGGAGCCGTCTTTGCGGAACGACAAAATACCGCCATCCGTTCCAGCACGATTAAAAATGCTATCGTCAGATGAGGTTGATACCCATAACCGACCATCTGCCCGTGCCTCAATACCCTGTGTGGTAGCAGAAGAACTCGTCTTACCCACCAGCAAGTTACCGCTGCTGTCGATGCGCATGCGTTCTGTGGAGTCGGTTGTAAACTCAATGTTTCCTGCTTCTTGATTATAAATGTTTAAATCTGTTGAGGAGCTAAAAATGAATTGTTTTCCAACTCCACCCGTTTGAAAGGATATCTGCCCACCAGATGTCCCGTTTATAGATAATGTTTTATAATTTGAAGTGTTAGTAAGACTAGTCGTGCCAATACCAACATTACCTGATGACCCATCAATAGTTGCAACACGACCTCCTTTACCGTCGCCTATGATTAAATCTCTAAATTTAGTTGTGCCCCCTTGATACCCAGAATAATTTATCCAAGTTGAAAAATCATCAGTGTTTACGTTAAACCCGCTGTTATAAGTATTTTGCGCTGCTCCGTTTATATAACCCTCTCCGTTAGGCCCAAATTTTATATTTCCAGAGCTGTCGATGCGCATGGCTTCTGAGCCAGCAGTAGAAAAGCCAACTGTATTAGTTGTTGGCCTGAACATACCGTTGTCGGGGTCATTCAAAAATGAATGCGTTGGAGCCGCCTCAGTACCATTCGCCGCTTTAACAATACCGCTACTATCTATTCGGGCAGCACTGTTAACGTCTACTTGACCAGTAATGTCTACACCTGTGGAGGTGGTGGCGAGTTTGGGTGCGTTGTTGTGGTAAAGTGTTACTGCACCATTGATTGCAAAATTAGCAAGGTTTTCATCAGAGGTGCTTTGCAAACGCACACCTGCGCCATTCGTCCGTAGCCTTAACTCCCCATCACCTGTGTCAGCAATTATACTATCAGTAGCATTATGGAAAATCTGTAGGTCAGACCCTGCGCCGAAGATGGCTTTGTCGCTGTCGCCGAAGGTTACGTCACCAGTAGTAGTCAGTCCTGTTACAGTAACAGTACCTGCACTAAAGTTACCTGATGCATCACGTGCTACAACTTTAGATGCTGTGTTAAGAGATGTAGCATCTACGTCTAGTGTACGGTTAGCTGATAGATCTCCACCACCTGTTAAATAACTACCTGATGTAATAGTTGTAGTGTTGTCTACTTTAGCATCTAGTGCTGTCTGTAGTCCGTCTACATTAGAGATAACGTGTGCGTGTGAGTCATCTTGTACGGCAGCAGTAATACTTACGTCTGCAGAACCGTCAAAGGTCACACTGCCTATTACGTCACCTGTAAGCTGAATAGTACGTGAAGTCTCTAGTGCTGTAGCTGTAGCAGCGTTTCCTGTAGTGTCTTGATCACCTGTAGTATTAACACCAGGTAAATCTATATTAGCTGTGCCGTTAAAGGATACACCACCAATGTTACGTGCAGTAGCAAGTGCTGTAGCAGAAGTAGCTGTACCTGTTACATTGCCCGTAACATTACCCGTTACATTACCCTCAAAGGAATCTGCTTTTAGTATAGCGTAGGAAACACTGGAATCTGTTAGATCAATAGCACCTGCTGGTGTAGGATCGTATTCGTCTAACAGAATCCACTTACCCTCAGAGGCATCGTAGTAAAAACCTGTGTGAGTATAGCCTACACCAGAAGTACCCGTATTATAGTTAGTAAAGAAACCAGAGTCTACGTTAATAGGACTTGCTGTACCATTCCACTGATCGTTAAGGGTGTGACCTGTAGTAGAGCTAAAGGTTACAGAGATGTTATCTGTGCTATGAATAAGCTGTTCATTACCTGTAATATCTACACCAGTAGCTACACTTGTAACAAAGTTATCCGTAGACCAAGCAAATGTATCAACACCGCCTGTGCCAGTACCCACACCATCAATCTTAACATAGTAAGTTGTAGGAGTAGTCCCTGTAAAGTGACCTGCAAAGAAGGCATCGTCAAGACCTGTACCACTAAAAGTAGTACCTGCCTCACCAATTGCATCACCCTCGTTAGCACGGTAGAAAGGCGCACCTGCTGTAACGTCAGAAGTAGACACAGATGTAGTAGATCCAAGAACAGTCAAGTTACCGTCAACCTGAAGGTCTGCACCTACGTGTGCCGATGTACGTACACGAAAGCTGGTTACTGAGTGGTTTTGTTGATTGACAAGAACTGTACCGTCTGTAGCGTCTGAGTTAACAACCCATCCAAGACACATGGGGAAGTTAGGATATAGAGGTGATGCGTTTTGTACAGCGCCAGGAGTAAGCCCTACAAAGAAGTTTGTACCAGCGTTAAGTGCTGATGTATCAAAACCGTCAAGCTGGCCTGCAATGATACAGTAGCCATAACTGTTGTTAGGGATGTCGGATGCAGCAAGACCTTGTGCGTTATAGGCGTTAACATCTGTAGCATCCGCTAATCCAACAGTAGGTACGTCTATACTACCTGCAGTATAGTTACCGCTGAAGTAAAGAGGCTTACCTTTTAGGATGGTAGAACCTGTATCGTTATAGACACGCTGGTGTTCTTCAATACCTAATTCATGGATAACATTCTGGTCATCGCTGTAGAAGTTAACTGTCTTATGTATAGAATCATACCAGATTCTACCCTCTTGAAAGGCGGCATGATTTGATAAAACTTCTAAGTCAATGTATCCACCGATGTCAGCATTACTGGTAGTTTCTAGTGTGGTGAACTTACCTGTAGTAGCACTAGTAGCACCAACAGTAGTACCATCAATAGTGCCACCATTAATGTCGATATCACCGTTACCGTCTAGGTAAACAGCCTTTGAAGCAGGGTAAGACATAAACACAGACTTATCGCCTGTGCCAAAGTTTACTGCAGATGTACCATTAGACCCTGCTAGGACAGTAGTGCGGGATAGAGTATTACCTGTGTTCCAAGTACCTATCCCTACTTCCCATTCATCGACTCCTGATTCTTGTGTTGCGATAGCATAATAGGTTGTGTCACCGTTAGCCATATAAGAGCTAAACGCTTCGAAGGTACTATCGGCACCCCCTAAAGAAAAATCACCTGTACCTGTGGTAGTAGTGGTTTCTTTTACACGATCTTTAAGAATAAGAGCCATTTATTTACCTACTAGCTGATACGAATGATTGAAGAGCTCACGCCTGAAGTAGGAAAATCAATTGTAAAATTACCGTTGGTAGAGGTTTTAGTACCTCCAAAATCAATAACTGCAATAGCACGGTTAGCTTTAGATGCGTTATAGATAATACAACCATCTGCAGAAATAGTAGCTGTTGCAATTACTTCATCGTCAATGTCCACTAAGGCTGTCTCAGAGGAAGACGTAATAGTAACATTGTCTAGTGTAACACCACCTGCAGTATAACCAGTACCTGTAGCTTCGTCGGTATTGCCTGTTACATCAGAGTAATTAGTAGTAGATGCATCATAAGTACCTGAAGGAGTATCTTTAATGAGAGCAAGTTTTATCGTATCTGTGTCTAGATCATGAGTACCACCTAGAATCTCTGTTTTAAAACTTGTACACATCTTAGTTGTGATAGCCATGTTTAAATCCTTTACAATGACACTGAAGGGCCAGCCTCATGAGAGACCAGCCCGACAGACTAAGTTATTTAGGCCAAGTTATACTTAGCTGTGACAAGACCTTCGGGGCGAAGAATCTTGCGCCCATAGAGATGCATACCACGAACAATGTCAGCAAAGCTGTCTGGATCACGATATGTTTCTGTCTTGTTGATCTGCTCGGCAGTTGCAACGGAAGAGTCGTGACCAGCTACAATAACACCGTAGTTAGTAGACTGTGCCGCAGTACCTGTTGTCGATGCACCAGTACCAACAGAAGGAAGGTTGTTTGAAACGTGTACACGGAAACCGTGGAAGTTGTTCAATACAAGACCGTTCTGAAGACCTGCTCCACCGTAGTCTGCGTTCAGAAGACGTGAATCTTCGTCACGAAGTACTTCCATCATCACGGGATCAACAACGATCCAGCGACCTTGGGTAGGTACGTTTTGTGCATCAAGCAAACGTGCCATACGTGCAACCAGCATTGCTGGAGATACGTAAGCAGTTGGCAGTGCAGTTGCACCGGGCAAACGAGCAGCAACTGGAATAGCGTCACCAGCTACACCTGCAGTAGTGATGTTACCAAAGTCAGGACGGGAAAGCTTGTTAGCTGCAAGAAGTTCATCTGTGCCTGCAGTTGAGTCAGCTTTAGTACCGTTAACTTGGTCGTTCACTGTATCGGCATTGTCGTGCAGTGCAGACTGTTTGAAACCAGCCAAGTAGCCAAGAACTTCTTGGTCATGTTGGTCAGCCAAACGGAAGGCAGCACGATCAGATGCAAGCGTTTGGAAATTGACGTGGCTGTGGGCCTCTTCAATATCGTCTACTTTAAAAGCAAAATAGTTAGCTTTATCAACAACTAACGAGAAATCGTTATCTGTCAAAT
>ERZ1046568.1678-NODE-1678-length-15400-cov-96.165657_pt1 | contig 15400 bp, 30 predicted proteins | sample MGYA00383092_ERZ1046568 | MGnify/ENA primary metagenome ERZ1046568 (study PRJEB29581, sample SAMEA5548362) | metagenome | biome: marine; feature: coastal; material: water | depth 1 m | study: Short-term variability in the microbial, nano- and picoplankton... | reverse complement strand
CTGAAATAGCTAGTTTAATAAACGAAGAAATACAATTAACAACTATATAAAATAACTATGAGCTATTCACTTAAACAAGTATTAATGGAACGTGACGGTATGACAGGTATTGAAGCCGATCAAGACATTAAAGAAAAAAGAACTAGAGTATTTAACGGTGAAAACCCTGAGTCAATATTGTTTTATGAGTATAGACTAGAACCTGACTATATATGGGAGCTAATTGATTAATTTACAAACTAGATACGAACAACAATTGATAATATAATTGAAAACAAACTAAATATAATATAATGAAAACATTACTAGAACGCCTTAAGCCTGAAATTAAACTAAGATTAGAGTCAAACATACCAGATTACAGTAGCACTATCGACAATATGTTTAATGTACTTGCGTCAAGAACTTTTTATCAAGATCTAACCATGAGCGAGATAAGTACGCTATACACATTCGGCGAAATAACACTGCTAAAAACGTCTGTTTGGGATTTAAAATACGGCGATAACCTTTTTATAAAAGAAAATAATGACTAATAAAGATATACATAACCGAGCAAGTGACAAAGCCTTCGCTAAAATGTCTATGCTAACATTCGAAATAACCGACAACAAAACATCACTGATAACCGGTAACTACGGCGGTGATATAACTGAAGAAGAAATGAGAATGATACTAGACGGTAATAAAATAGAACTAAAAGTGTGGAGTTACATCGCTAAATTAATAGAAACAAATGAATAAAATTAAATTAATAACAGACGAACTAATCAACGAGCGTTTAGAAGCTAAAGGTTTCGGTGAAAAACAATCTAACAACGAAGAGGTTGCTAGACAAAACGTATTAAACCATTATGGCGTTGAGCTAACCGACAACTGGACCGCTAAAGCAGAGTACTATATATATGAAGAAACAACAAAAGACGGTTACACCGTATATGTAGCTACTAATGACACTGATTCTATAAGTATATGTGAAGATATATACTACTACGATGGCGACCTCGGCGATGCCTTAGAAGAAGCTATAAAATATTCTAACGGTGATGAAGATTACCCTGAAATAATATATGTAGACGATCTTTACCAAAACTTTATTGACCTTGCTATTGAAAATCTATTTGTATATTTAGCTGAAAAGTTTGAAGAAGAAGTTACTAACGAACTAATAGATGAAGGTTATGTAGAACCTGAATTAGTTACAAACTAAATACGATGCCAAATTGATAATATACATATATGAAAACCCTCATAAATACAATTATAATACTAATATTTTGTATAACCTTCTTAGGTCCTATAGCTTTAGACTGGTATATGAATAAAAAAAATAAAGAACTATAAAATGAATGATTATCAAGCGGTTGGGCTAGCTGAAGGATTTATAGAAGCTGAAAGCGGAGATCAAGTAATAGAAGCCTGGCAATACTTACACGACACAGGTTTAGCTTACCGACTACAAGGCTGGTTTGGTAGAACTTGCAAAGCATTAATTGAAGATAGAACTATAAATGTAAAATAAAAATTATGAACTTATTAACTCAAAATTCAAAACTTAAAAAAACATCGAAAGAACTCGGGCTCCGGGTCTTTAACTTCGGTATTCCTGCATACAAATCAGCGTCAGGTAGGGTTATATGTGCTATGGCTGACAAATGTGTTGACTGGTGTTATGCTAAAAAAGGTGCATACATATGGTCGAACGTACAACCTGCATTTGAAAAGCGTTATCAGCTAACAAAGACAGACAACTTTGTAGAAGCTATGAACGCTGAAATACGTAAGAAGAAACCTGATTATGTCAGAGTCCATGATAGCGGTGATTATTACTCAACTGCATATCTAAAAAAGTGGATCGAGATTGCTATACACAATCCGAACGTAAGATTTTACAGTTACACCAATATGGTTGATATGATGCTAAAAGCTTCACTGCCAAGTAATTACGATATAATCTTTTCCGATTCAGGAAAACAAAAACATTTAATTAATGAAAGACAACACCGACATACCAAAATCTTTTCTAGTAATAGCGATCTTGTATCTGCTGGTTATACTGACGCTTCATCTATTGACCTTATGGCTACACGGTGGTTCAACGATACCAATAAAGTAGGACTAGTATTTCACTAAAACAATAAATTATGAACAAAGAACCATTAAAAATAACCTTAAAGTATTACAACAAAAAAATATCTACTCAAGTAGATCATTCAGATGTAAAGCTTGATGAACTTCATGAGTTATGGTTAGAAATAGTTAAAGCTATGGGTTACCACCATAAAACAATAAGTGAGTTTTATGAAGAATAATTCACAAAGTAAATATATATACTTACAAAATTATAAAAAAGTAAACAATTACGTTTACAAACTAAACACGAACAATAAATGATAATATAATAAACAAACAAATTATGAACAACAATTTTAAAGCAATCTACAAATTCGACTCAAGTGCTATAGCTAGCGCTGTGTACAATTACGAAACTCAAAAGTTATCAATTACTTTACCTTCAGGTATATATAACTATGTTAGTGTACCTTATCATACCTTCAGCGGTTTAGTTGAAGCTAGATCTAAAGGTAAATTCTTTAACAAATTTATTAAAAATAACTTTAACTTTACAAACTAATATGAATATATTTTATCTATCACACTGCCCACAAAAAGCTGCTCAAGTACAATACAACAAGCATGTAGTTAAAATGATTCTTGAAACTGCACAATTGTTATGTACTGCACATCACGAGCTCGGCACGTCTATCGATATACCTTATAAAGCTACGCATAAAAATCATCCGTCAGCTATATGGGTTAGATCATCTGCCGAAGCATATATGTGGGCATACGAGCATATGTTAGCTTTGGGCGCTGAGTATACTAAACGTTATGGCAAACAACATTTGACTATCGCTAAATGCCGCGACGTGCTATACACTTTGCCTAATGGTATTTCTAACGATGCTTTTGTACAACCTCCTCAGTGTATGCCTGATGAATATAAGTCTGAGTGTAGCGTTGATGCTTACTGGAATTATTACGAAAACGAAAAGCACACTGTAAAAAATAGCAACGAACAATTAATAACAAGACCGTAAATGACTGAAAAACAGATGAATAAGCTAGCTGATATAATAGCCGTAAGTGTTATAGATAAATTAGTAGAAAAGCAAAGGGAATGGGATAAGCAATTCAATGAGCAATTTGAGAACACAGAATACTTCGAAGGTATTGTACCTAAGCTAAGTGAAAAAGCAAAGCTTGAATTAGAATTGTCTGATCTTATTAAGATAAGGTCAACCTATATATTAACTGAAAAATATGAACTAATAAAAGATATTGAAAACCGAATAAATAACCTACAAAAAAGGATAGATAACCTGTAAATATTTATTTTTAATAAATATAAAAAACCCGAATAATGAAGCATCGGTTACGAAAGTGTGACGATAGCTTGTTAATTATTTAATAGTAAGAAGCTAATGTCGCATTATACAAGAGATACATCTTATTTAGAACGTCACAAAATAGTATATAGACGTGATCCTATAACTGATAAACCTACAGAAATATTTGAATGGGGTTATTATTACGAAGAGGGTACGCATCAGTGTTATACGTTGTTTAATTCTAAAGCTAAAATAACTACATATAGAAGTCTTAAATGGCATTTGTATGTGTTATGGTACTTGAATCCTCAAATGGACCAAGAAAGCTTTGAAGCGTTGTCTAAGTACATATGCAATAAGAAAGCTGGGTTTGTTACTTTTAAAGTTTCAGAACAGTTGCTACAAAGCATGATATATGATGTTTCACTAATGGATTTGGAAACACCGCCTCCAAATAAATTACGTAAGGTAATATTTAAAGACTTTACCGGTCTTGAAATGCGACAAAAGCTTGCTATAGTAGGTGCAATGGTTGGGAGAACTAAGATATCACACAGTGAAATATACGATGCTATGATTTTAGTAAACCACGAAAATGAAAAAATAACAATGATTAAATTAGCGGATGTTCTTGGTTGTTCGACCAGAACTATATATAGGAATATGAGTAATGAACTCAAAAAAGAAAAAGAACTTTTAAACCAACAATTATGAACCAAGAATTTAACGAGTGGATGGCGAAAATAGGTAATATATATTACGCTGACGACAACTTAATGGCGAAAGCTTTTAGAAATATAGAGAAATATGAAGAAGTATAACATACAAAACTACATAAGATACAAAGAAGACGTAAAAAAATCAATAGCAAGACTAGAAGGTAAATTCTGGGACGAGTATACTAAAGATGAATTGATTGTAAAATTCTTACCACTAACAGAAAATATAGCTAGAAAGTTTTCAACTTCCGATCAAGCTTCAGGTGTGTTAAGTATTAATGATTTAATTCAAGAAGGTTCTATAGGTTTAGTTAAAGCAGTAGGTAAGTTAGATATAAACAGAGTAATGGAATCTAAAGACCCTGAGAAGACAATAAAATCTTTCTTAGCTAAACGTATTAAAGGATCGATTAGACGCGCTATAGATATTAATAGAGGCGATATACGTATACCTGAGTACAAATTAAATGAGATAAGAAAAGACCTTGGTAAAGATAAAGCTTTAGTAGCTATGTTTTTCAATAGTATCTTTTTAAGTATCGATGTACCCATCAAGGAAGAGGATGATAACTTTGCGTTTCAAATACCTGATGACTCAGAGCCTTACAATATAGCGTTGATGAATGTGTACCTAACCGGTTTGTGTAAAAAGTATTTAAATGAAAATGAATACGAAGTACTAAGACTTAGTTACGGATTAGATTGCGAAAAGCTATCTGGTAAAGAAATAGCATTAGCATTAAATATGAATGGACCAAGCGGTTATGTGAGAGTTTCAGAGCTTAAAAAGCAAGCAGTAAATAAACTGATTGACTCTGTTGACCACACGCAAGTGCTTGACTTTCTTTAGATTAAAGTAAAAATATTTGTAAAACAATGTTTGTATATGTGATTATATATATAAGCGATTTAATTAAGAACGAATGAACATAAACGAAAAATTAGCGACTATCCAAACAAAGTTTAAATCTAAAAAGTCTAGGTTTAACTCCTTCGGTAAATACAACTTCAGATCAGCCGAAGACATCCTTGAAGCAACAAAACCCTTTTTATTAGAATTAGGAGTCTCAGTAACAATTAGTGAATCACTAATATCAAATGACCCTTTTCCAATAATAGAGTCAAAAGCCGTAGTTACAGATGGCAAAGATGCTATACAAGCTACAGCTATAGTCGGAATTGACCTTGATCAGAAGGGTATGCAAATGCCACAAAAATTCGGTAGTGCTTCCAGTTACGGTAAAAAGTATGCACTTGGAAATTTATTTCTAATTGACGATACACAAGACGCCGATCACGGTAAAGCTCAAAAAGCTAAACCTAAGTTAGAAGGGCAAGCATTAACAAAAGCTAAAGCTTTCTTAAAAGCAGGGGGAAGTTTAGATGCTATTAAAGGTAAATATGAAATACCTGCTGCAACCTTAAAAACCTTATGACAAGTAAAGAAAAAAATGAAATCCTAAAAAGATTAGATAGTGATGAAGATTATTATGGAGATTTTGGAAAACAGTACTTAAGTAATTCAGACATAAGATCATTATTAAGAGATCCACTTAGTTTTAAAAAACCTATTATAGGTAATCCAAATTTAATTAAAGGTGGTTATTTTCATACATTAGTTCTTGAACCAGATAAGCTAGAGCAATACAAAATAATAGAAGCTGCTACTAGAAATTCTAAGGTTTACAAAGAACTATCTGGCGGTGAAATGTGTCTGTTACAAAAAGAAGCTGATGAACTAGCTTTGCTGCGTGACAAATTAATGGCTAACAAAGTGTGCCGAGAGTTAATACAAGATATTGATGTAGAATACGAAGTGCCTGGTGTTTTAGAGCTAGGTGGAGAATGGTGGAAATTAAAGGGTGATATTAAAAACAATACCCAACAATTAGTAGTAGATTTAAAAACAACATCTAATTTAGATAAGTTTTCTTACTCTGCAAGAGAGTATAACTACGACAGCCAAGCTTATATATATTCAACGTATTTTAATATGGATATGGTATTCCTAGCTATTGATAAAACAAACGGCAATATAGGTATATTTGATTGCTCTGCACAATTTTTAGAAAGAGGTAAAGACAAAGTAGAACAAGCTATAGAACAATACCGATTGTTTTATAAAAACAAAGACTTTGACCCAGCTCAGTACTTAGTAACAAAAACGTTGTAATGATTTACAAACTGAATACGAACAACAAACGATAATATTAATAACAAATCAAATCAAATTAAATTATGAGAAAATCAACAAAAAGAACGTGTAGTGTAACAGGAGTAAAAACAAGTCCTGAAAATTTCTATACAAACCAAACGCATGTAAAAGCTGTAGACAACTTGAGAAGAACTACAGGTGCGACTAAAAAACAATTAACAAGAATGTTTAACCAATTAACTACATACTAATTATGGCAAGTATTATTAAAGCAAGTATTAACTTAAGTGAAATTCCAAAAGACAAAGTTATTGTTGGTAAGAAAGGTAAGTACCTACCAATTACAATTACTTTAAACGATGAAGTAGATCAGTTCGGTAATCAAGGACCAGTAATTGTTGATCAAACAAAAGAGGAAAGAGAAGGTAAAGCGCCTAAAACTTATCTAGGTAACGTAAAAATTGTATGGACCAATGGAGATAACGTAGCTGCTGCACCTAGAACAGATCAACCTCAACAAGCTCAATCATTAGCTCCACAACCTGATGATTTGCCATTCTAGCGAACAATGTGAAATGTGTGGAGAAGTTATGACTAAGTGTGACTTCGATTATTGTGATATATGTCCCGAGTGCTTAGACGGAGAATAATTAAATTAAATTAAATTAAATGCAGACAACAGAGATCAATGGATTTGCGATTGAAGAATTCAATGTGCATAGCCTAGAAGAGGGTAAGAAACAGGGTACATGCCCGGTTTGTTCCCACAATAGGAAACCCAAAAATCAAAAAGCAAAATGTGCTTCTTACGATTGGGAACGGGGTCTCGGTACTTGTCATAATTGTAATACCTCATTTCAACTACATACTTATAAGCGTAAAGGTAAAGCTGAAAAAGTATATGTTAAACCAGAGAAGGTTCTTATGAAAGCTCCTGGCACTAAAGTTGAAGATTGGTTTAAAACAAGAGGTATATCCAAACAGACTCTCAGTGATTTAAAAGTTACTGAGGGTCCTGAATGGATGCCACAGACCGGTAAAACCGAGAATGTAATAAAGTTCAATTATTTTATGGGCGGTGAATTAACTAATGTTAAATACCGAGATGGAAGAAAGAACTTTAAATTATATAAGGGTGCTGAGAAAGTATTTTATAATATAGATAGTGTAGTTGGTTTTGAATATTGTGTTATTGTTGAAGGTGAAATGGATGTGCTTGCACTACACGAAGCTGGTATAACAAACGCTATATCAGTTCCCAACGGAGCAACACTAAACTCAAACAACTTAGATTATTTAGATAGTTGTATAGATTACTTTGAAGATAAAGATAAAATAATATTAGCAGTTGATTCTGATGAAGCGGGTCAAGCATTACAAACAGAACTTATACGTAGGTTAGGTTCTGAAGTTTGTCACATAGCTACGTTTGACGACTGTAAAGACGCAAATGAATACTTATTAAAATATGGAACAGACAAGCTTACAGAAAGAATTACAACAGCAAAACCGGTCCCTTTGGAAAATGTTACAACTTTCAGAGACATTGAAGATGAGATCACTGACTTTGTTCGTAATGGTTTTAAGAAAGGATTTCAAGTTGGGCTTAGTAACTTTGATGAGATCTTTTCAACTTATACCGGTCAGTTTATTACTGTCACTGGTATTCCTTCTTCCGGTAAAAGTGATTTTGTCGACCAAATGGTTGTTGGCTATAACGCAAACTATGGTTGGAAAACGGCTTTCGCTTCGCCTGAAAATGTACCTACCTATCTACACGCTCATAAATTAATGCGTAAGACTTGGCAAGGTATGCCAACGAGAGATGATATTGGTGGTGATAGATGGAATCAAATAGCGGATCATTGTAATAGTAACTACTTTCATATAGATATGGAACGTTATACTTTAGAATCTGTTTTAAAGAAGGCTGCTGAACTAGTTAAACGTAAAGGTATTAAATGCTTGGTTATTGATCCATTCAATAAAGTTAGAGACGTAGATTGTAAAACTGAAGACGTTAATAGATATACTATGGAGTACTTAAGCAAGATTGAAATCTTTGCTAAAAAGTATGATGTATTAGTATTTATTGTAGCGCATCCAACTAAAATGTACAAAGACAAAGATGGTAAGATTGAAGAACCAACAATGTATAACATTAAAGGTGGTGGTGAATGGTACGATGCTTCTTATCACGGTTTATTAGTTCATAGAGATTATGAAGCTAAGACTGTTAAAGCTAAAGTTCTTAAAGTTAAGTTTCAAAACTTAGGAGAGAATGGGGCTGAAGCTCATTTTAAATGGGAACCAAAGTCAGGTTGCTTTATACCTCACGAGCCTGTTAACTTAGACGGTCAAGCAATGCCATGGGAGTAAAGAAAAAGCCTTGCGATATGGGTAAAGTGCCATTTGATGAAGAGCTTTGGGAGGCTCAACGTTGGTGTATTAGAAATGATATAGCAATAGCACCCAAATCTAAAAACGATACAGCCTGGTATATAACTATTAAAAATAAAGATAAAATTAATACTAGTCCTGATACGTATGGCAAAACAGAAATATGGACAAAAATATTTGAATACTGTAAATACTATTATGATAAACATAGAAAATGAATATAGAGGACTAATGTCCGGAATACTTTATGGAGGAACTGATAAGGAAGATAGAACAGGTACTGGAACAAAATCTGTTTTTGGTAGAACTATCAAACACGATATGGCTCTTGGCTTTCCTATACTTACGGGTAAGAAAATAAGTTTTAATGCAGCAAGAACCGAATTGCTTTGGATACTACAAGGTAGAACTGATTTAAAATACTTAGAAGATAATGGAGTTAAGTATTGGCGACCAGATTACGAACGCTCAGGTAGAACTGATGAAACTCTAGGTCCTGTGTATGGAAAACAATGGCGCGATTTTAATGGCGTAGATCAGCTCAAAAATCTTGTGTATAGCATCAATACTAATCCAGACTCTAGACGTCTTATAGTTAGCGCGTGGGCTCCACACGAGATGAATGATATGGCTTTGCCTCCTTGCCATTACGCTTTTCAAGTTTATATTAATAATGGAGTTATGGATTTGATGTGGCAACAACGCTCGGCTGATGTATTTTTAGGTTTACCTTACGATATTGCAATGTACGGTTTACTATTAGAAATGCTAGCTAAAGGTGCTGGTTTAAAAGCAGGTCAGTTAATTGGTCAGTTAGGTGATTGTCATTTATACAATAATCATTTAGATCAAGCTAATGTATATTTAAACAGACCTAACATACCTGCATCTCCTAAAGTAAATATTGATTACGGTATATTTATAGATACTGAAAAATGTTTATATATTCCTGATTCAAGTGAAATAAAATTAACTAACTACAATCCTTTGCCTGCTATAAAAGCAGAGCTAAGTGTTGGTAAATAAAAATAAATATGTATACAATCTACCACATTCCTGGTAAGAAAATTGGTGTTACACGTAATATTAATAAAAGAGTTACGGAGCAGCAAGGCTATGCACCAGACGAATACGAAGTTCTACTTACTAGCGATGACATTAATTATGTGTCTGACATGGAAATAGAACTTCAAAAGTCTTATGGCTACAAGGTTGATCGACAATCTTATAAAAATTTAATCAATAAAAATAATCAAATGAAAATCAACGCTACAGAGCAGACAAGTACTTTCCCCTTCCCGTTAAATAAACTTAAAGGTAATCTAATGGATAACGTAGGGGTTAAATGGTCTACAGAACACGGTGAGTTTGAATTAACTAAAGAATCTATAAAATGGATTATAGCTAATGCAAGAACATCTATGTTTAACAATAATAGATCCTTTATATACAATAAAGCTTTTTCGTCTATATTTAATGAAACTTATAACACAAACGATAGGTTTGAATTAATAAGACAATGGGCTCATGCTAAAGGCATATATGACAAAGGCGATAGTAAGACTCAATATATTAAATTAATGGAAGAGTCAGGGGAATTAGCTAAAGCTTTATTAACAAATAATAAACCTGAAATAATTGATGCTATCGGAGATATGGTTGTAGTATTAACTAATTTAGCAGCTTTAGAAAAGTTAACTATTGAAGATTGTATTGATTCAGCTTATAAAGTAATAGCGAATCGCAAAGGTAAAATGATTAACGGAACATTTGTAAAACAAACATTATAATGAATAAAAGAGAAATAGAATTTAGAGATCCAGTTGTTGAACGTGTAGTTGATAAGTTTGTTCAAAGATCAGATATAGGTTTTGAAAAGTATGGTATTACTTTAGATGACGATAAATCTAACCTATTCGCTTGGATGAATCACTTACAAGAAGAACTAATGGATGCTGTTTTATACATGCAAAAGTTAAAAGAATCTACGACTGATGAAATGCAAGAAGCATTATTAAAAAATATAGAAACACAATATGAAGAAGTTGTTTAAAAGAAGAAGCAAAAAGCGTGGACCAGTAAGAGCAAAGAAGGTATCATATGATGGTATCGACTTTGCATCTGGTTTAGAAAAGTATATGTATATAGCTTTAAAGAAAGCTAAAATAAAAACAAAGTACGAAGGAGAAACGTTTGTTTTGCTAAGTGGTTTTCATTTTGATAATGAAGTTTACGAAAGACAAGCCAATGGCAAAGGTGATTATAAAAATAGAGGGTGCAAAAGAATACTACCTATTAAATATACACCTGACTTTATTGGCAGTGATTTTATAATTGAAACTAAAGGTAGAGCTAATGAGTCTTTCCCAATGCGATGGAAAATGTTTAAGCTATTAGTGTCTAACCAGTTTCCTGGACATACATTATATAAACCTCAAAATCAAAAAGAATGCGACGAAACAGTACGGTTAATCCTAGAGAAACAAAAAGGATAGCTAAACAAAAGTACGCTGAACGACAAATTGACAAGTGGGTTAAATGGAGTTGGGAAGCTAAAGGTAAAGTTAAATATAAAGATATAAAACAATTACAAACTAAATACGATATAGAATGTTATGCAGAAACAAAACGAAAATAAAAGAGCATGGGCTATAGAAATTGGAATGTACCCTGGAATGCTTTTTGGTATCAGAACATACAAGCAAGAAGATAGAAATATTCACGTACTATACTTACCGTTTATAGATATAGCTTTTTATATATATGGACGATGAGATTAAAATGAAACTAGAGGTTACAAATTTATTCTTAGACAATGTATTGTCCGAAATGAAAACAGCCACTATTAAAACCACAAAAAAAGATATGGTAGCGTACATACGTGCCTGGGAAAATGAATTATCAACTATTAAATTTATGATACAGTAATATGGGATTATTCGATGAAAGAATAGCATACAAGCCCTTTGAGTACCCTGAGTACTACACTGAAGGCTGGTTAAAACAAGCGCAAGCATTTTGGTTACACACTGAAATATCAATGCAAAGCGACATTAAAGATTGGAAAGAAAAATTAGATGAAAAAGAAAAAAACCTTGTTGGGAACATACTTCTTGGATTCGCGCAAACCGAATGCGCTGTTTCAGATTACTGGACCCAGAACGTCGTATCGTGGTTTCCTAAACACGAGATACAGCAAATGGCAATGATGTTTGGTTCGCAAGAAACCATACACGCTGTTGCTTACAGTTATTTGAACGAAACATTAGGACTGGAAGATTATGAAGCATTTTTACACGAGCCTGCTACGGCTAAAAGATTTGAAAACCTTGTTGCCTATAAGGGCGATAAAAAGATTGGCATTGCTAAGTCTCTTGCTGTATTCTCTGCTTTCGCTGAGGGTGTCAGCCTTTATTCTGCTTTTGCTGTACTATATTCTTTTCAAATGAGAAATCTACTGAAAGGTATTGGTCAACAAATGAAGTGGTCAGTTAGAGATGAATCTCTTCACAGTAAAATGGGTTGTACTTTATTCAGACAAATGTGCTTTGAAGACAATCAACTGTTAAGTTTATGTAGATCTGATGTTATTGCAGCAGCTGAAGCCATGGTGCAGTTGGAAGTAAAATATATAGACAAAATGTTTGAGATGGGCGATATAGAAGGTATATCAGCAAATGATTTAAAACAATTTATAAAAAAGAGAACAAATGAAAAACTTGTGGAACTTGGTTATGTTGACTTGGGATCGTATTTTCCGTATGACGATAAAGCAGCGGCTAATCTTGATTGGTTCTATCATCTTACCGGCGGGGTCACTCATACTGATTTTTTCGCAATCAGGCCGACAGATTATTCGAAAGCTAACGAAGGCGAAGACTTTGAAGATATTTGGTAAAAGTAGCGTAACAAATAAATATTTAAATAATTATTTATATAAAAGAGATGAAAGAAAGTAAATTAATAGAAATGCAAAACAAAGTTGAGACGCTTGGAAAAGTAGCTCAAAAGCTTATGATTGAGATGCAGCAAATAACTCAGTTGTCAGTAGGTACATTAGAAACAATTAAAAATATGGAAGGCTATGAACAAGCTATCGAAAAACTTAAAGAAAAAATGGTTGCAGAATCTGGTAAGGCAAAAGAAGCTGACGCCAGTGGAAAGATTATCGAGTAGGCTAGGATATATGGGGACTTCATTTATGATGATGAGTCCTCATTTATTGCCTGATAAAGTAGGAATGATTACATATGTTATAGCAGGTGTAATATCAATACCTCAAGTGTTTGTGGCTAAACAATGGAATTTAGTCGCAGTTAATTTAAACGTAGCAATAGCTTACATAATACTATATTTAACATAATGTGGAATGAAAAATGGATTAAAGGAGAAGATTACCCTGCGTGGGGTGATACAAACGTATACAAGAAGACAATATCCGGGGGATATTTATATCACGACGAAACACCTAAAGAAGCATACGAAAGAGTCGCTAAGACAGTTGCTCGTAGGTTATATAAGCCCGAAATGGCTGAAAAGTTTTTTGAATACATCTGGAATGGTTGGCTTTGTCTTGCCAGTCCTGTACTCAGCAATACTGGTACTGATCGCGGTCTTCCTATCAGTTGTTTTGGGATTGATGTAGCAGATTCAATACAAGACATAGGACAAAAGAATTTAGAGATGATGCTACTCGCTAAGCACGGCGGTGGAGTTGGTATCGGAGTTAATCAAATAAGACCCGCTGGCGCTAAAATTACAGGAAATGGAACATCAGACGGAGTCGTACCTTTTTGCAAAATCTATGATTCAACAATCCTCGCTACTAATCAAGGATCTGTCAGAAGAGGAGCTGCTTCCGTTAACATCAATATTGAACACGACGATTTCGAAGAGTGGTTGGAAATCAGGGAACCTAAAGGAGATGTTAACAGACAATCACTTAATCTTCATCAGTGCGCAATTATTGGCGATAAGTTTATGCGTAAACTTGAACAAGGAGATAAGGATGCTAGAAATAGATGGAGTAAACTTCTTAGAAAGCGAAAAGCAACTGGAGAGCCGTATATTATGTTTAAAGGGAACGTTAATAAGGCGAATCCAGAAGCATATAAAACAAACGGACTAAAAGTCCATATGACAAACATATGTTCTGAAATAGCATTACACACGGATGAAACGCATAGCTTTGTATGTTGTTTATCATCATTAAATTTAGCAAAGTATGAAGAATGGAAAGATACTAATATTATACATGACGCCATTTGGTTTCTTGACGGAGTTATGGAGGAATTTATTCAAAGAGCCAAAGGTCTTAGAGGATTCGAAAACACTGTACGATCTGCACAGAAAGGGAGAGCACTGGGCTTGGGAGTCCTTGGATGGCATACGTACTTACAAGAGAAAGGTATTCCTTTCGAAGGTTTACTCGCTCAGTTTGAAACTAGGAAGATTTTTTCGCAAATCAAAATTGAAAGTGAAAGAGCCTCTAGAGCGCTTGCTGAGATTTACGGCGAACCTCTTTGGTGTGCTGGTACTGGCATGCGTAATACTCATCTTCGGGCTATCGCTCCTACTGTCAGCAATAGTAAGCTTAGTGGTAATGTTAGTCCAGGTATTGAACCGTGGGCTGCAAATGTTTTTACAGAGCAGAGTGCGAAGGGGACTTTCATTAGGAAAAACCCGACGTTAGTTAAATTATTAAGAAAATTAAAAATAAACAATAGTGAAACATGGAATAAAATATTGGCTGACGGAGGTAGTGTCCAGGGTATCGATGCTCTTGATGGTGTTACTTTACTACACGATATACCAGCTAAGGAAGTTTTTAAAACGTTTAAAGAAATTAATCAGTTAGAATTAGTTAATCAAGCAGGTATACGACAGCAGTATATAGACCAAACTGTTAGTTTAAACTTGGCTTTTCCATCTGAAGCTACTCCAAAGTGGTTGAACAAGGTTCATTTCGATGCTTGGAAAAAAGGTGTTAAGACTTTATATTACACAAGGACTGAAAGCGTTTTACGTGGAGATATTGCAGCTAACGCTATGAATGAAGATTGTTTAGCTTGTGATGGCTAATATGCTATACATTAATTAAAAAACGCCGGTAAAATTAATTACTGGCGTTTTTTTATTTAAGGAAGCTTTGAGTATGGTGCTCATTTTATTTATTCCTTTTCTTTTTAAACATTAATTTATACATTAATGAATTCCACCCTTTTTTTAGTTTTTCTATCATTTATTTTTATTTTAACTGCTTAGCTATTTTGTCTAATTCTTTTTTCCTAGCATTTTTACCTAAGCTAAGAATATACTCTTTTTGTTTTGCGTTTAGAGATTTATATGCTTTTTGCCTATTGATTAATTTACTATCGCTTTTTTGTCTTCTTCGTGCTTTTACTTTTGTCTTTCTAGTTTCTTTAATTTGTGCCTTAATTAAATCATCTTCTTCATTTTTAGCGTTAACATCCCAAGTTCTAAACCCTAGAGACAATGCTAATCTTTGGTATATAGTATTACGCTCATCTAGCATCTCACTCATACTCTGTATCTCTGCATATATACGATCTAAGGGTATATTAGCTACTCCGGCTGATAAACTACCTAAAACAGAATAAGAAGGACTTAGATTCAATCTTCCGTTAGCAGTTAAATCAAGACCTCTTTGTTCCATTAGTTCTTTTCCGTACTTGTAACCCGTTATAGCTCCATATATTTTTTTAAGTTTAGAT
>ERZ1046568.1670-NODE-1670-length-15423-cov-5.790539_pt1 | contig 15423 bp, 17 predicted proteins | sample MGYA00383092_ERZ1046568 | MGnify/ENA primary metagenome ERZ1046568 (study PRJEB29581, sample SAMEA5548362) | metagenome | biome: marine; feature: coastal; material: water | depth 1 m | study: Short-term variability in the microbial, nano- and picoplankton... | reverse complement strand
GGCTTTAATGGTAGAGTGGCCTGGTTGTTCGCAACTCAGAGCTCCCATCACATTTGTGCGCGCGAGTGACAATGAGCGGACTGATTTGGTCAAAAAACTATCTGGGCTGACACAAGGTAAGGTCAAGATTGTTACCGTCTCATCCACGCATAATAAGATGGGCAATTATGAGAACAGTCGTGAGCTCGCTCTATTGGTTAAAGACGCTCTTAAGCTGCAATAGGCTTTTAATGGGTGGAAGGGTATTTAACAGCGCTAGAACTAACTTTGATGTATTATTTAACTCCTGAGGCTCAACAGATTGAGGTCTGATTTATTTATTACCTAGCCGCAGTCTACAAATGAATGACACGGCCCACACTGTTTGAAAACATATCTGTTGTCATAGATTAAATATAAATTGGCACAATATGGAAAGTCAGAAATGAAATTTCATATATATGAGTAAAGGAATACTTAAATAACTAAAACCCGATAGGAGTACTTAATGCGAGACACACTAAGGTTATGGAAATCTGCGATAACGCCTGTTATTTTAATTATACTGGGTGTATCTGCCGCAAATGCCGATATAACTGTCACGTTTAAAGATGGTGCCCCAAAGGATAGATTTACGATTGGTCTTAATGCTGCATGTGCAATTGGTCCTTCAGTTCTGCAGATTAATCTTGCAACTGCGCCAGTTGGCCTACTTTTTGATATTACAGAAAACGGTGACGGTATTGGAGTATCGCAGCCTTTTGAGTGGGTTTCTCCCCCAAACAACTTAGCTGCTACGCCACAAGTTGTTGATGGTGATACAATACTTGAACTTAATTTGAACGGCCTTTCGCCAGAAGCTCCTTGGGTTTTTACGATCGATCTTGATGATAAAGCAAGTAAACAACCAATTACGGTATCAGGATCTGAGATAGCAGGTGCACAGGCGAGTCTGTTAACAAGTGGCAGGTCAACCACTGGTATATTTGATGCAAGTGGTGCAGCTACAATCTCAACTGTGTGTAGCTGATTAAATGGGGTTAATATAACTTATCAAAATTCTAAGCTGCAGTCTTCCAAAGTGCCCTTCCGTATCATAACTGATATTTTTTATTGAAGTCCTGACAATTAACTTTGGTTTTTTTATTTTACCAGTTATTTGTAGTGACCATCAGCTTGTCAAGTTTGTGAAAATGGTAACTATTTGCGTATACTGGCGGTTGGCTGATCTGCAAGTTTGGGTTGCTAGCAAATAACGCTGGTAGCGCTATTTGCATTTCTAGCCTAGCCAAGGGAGCACCAACACAGAAGTGTAAGCCACCTCCAAAGGCTAGGTGGTTAGAGGGATTTCGAGTAGGATCGAACTTGTCAGGATCACGATAAACTGCTGGATCTCGTCCTGCTGCTCCAAGTATAAGTGCAATTTCGTCTCCCGGGTGCATAGTATGGCCACCAATATCAATCTTATCGTATGCGTAACGAGTAAACATATGCAGCGGCGGATCGAAACGAAGAAGTTCTTCAATAGTGCCTGATGCCAAGCTCGGTGAAAGAGCTGCAGTCATTTTATTCTCGATTAGGCATTTTACGGCATTCCCAAGGCTATGTACCGTTGCCTCGTGCCCAGCATTAAGTAACAAAATACATGTGCTTATCATTTCGTTATGACTTAGTTTGGCTCCATTCTCCTCGGCGGCAATCAATTCAGTGATTAGATCATCGCGCGGGTCGTCGCGGCGTTGTTCTATGTAACCTCGTAAAAAATCTGCGAATTCAAATGCAGCTTGATTGGCTTCCTCTTCAGTCTGTCTTGTGATGCCAGCCTGATACATTGCAACCATTGCGCTGGACCAGCGCAAAAGGTCTGGTGCCATTTCCTCTGGCACTCCGAGTAAGCGAGCTATCACTTTTACTGGAAGATGCTGGCAATAGGTTGGAATTAGGTCAAACTCGCCTGTAGGTAATGCAATTAATAAGTCTGTACAAATTTTTTGGATGTCATCGGTCAGACTTGCGATACGTCGTGATGTAAATGCCCGTAATATGAGTAGACGCAGGCGTGTGTGTTTAGGGGGTTCAAGCTCAAGTAAAGAATGCTGCTCGACAGCATGAAATGCCTCAAGATGTTCCGACACTTCACGGCTTTGAAAATCTGGAACTGCGCGTCCAAGCCGTTTGTCTCGGAGTACCTTGTGCACCGTGGCGTAGTCAAAAGCTGCTAGCATTTTATACTCTTGCCAGTACACGATGGGACCAGCCATGCGAGCGCTTTCATAGGCTAGGTAAGGATTTTGTATAAAATTATAGTCATGTGGTGACTGGCTAAACATGGGATTAATTTCACAGGCTCATTAACGCTTGGCAAGTGCATACGGATTATTTTTAATGGTTAATCTGACGCTGGTTAAAAAGTTTAGAAACCTATATCTGCATATTTTTGGACCAATCTAAGCAAGCGCCATTTCAATCCAATAATAAATTTACTGGGTTTGATAGAAATGATTTAAGCAGTCATACAAATCAAAATATTTTATGTCTTATAGTCAATCCAAGTTATGAAGTTATTAAAACAATTGTTTAGAGTTAGATCTTAAACTTACAGTAAATGGTAGGCGGATTTTTTATGAACTTTTTACGAGCCATCAGTATAATACCCTTTTTGGTAATTTTTGGAAAATTCACTACCATTTTATTGATTAAAATTATGGATATTTATAAAAATAGAATTCCGCTGAGGTCTTGTTAAATAAAAGAAAGTTATGTCTCTGCTAGTGCGTCGATAATAGGTTGAAAGTCCGTAGCTTTTAGAGACGCGCCGCCCACTAATGCGCCATCAACATTTTCGACTTGAAAAATTTCAGTGGCATTGGCAGCTTTGACTGATCCGCCGTAAAGGAGCCTTATTTTCATGCCCTCTGTACCAAAGCGGTTAATTAATTCGTCCCGTAGCATATCGTGGGTTTCTTTGATTTGATTTAAGGTGGGTGTCTTTCCAGTGCCGATAGCCCAGATGGGCTCATATGCTACTATTGTATTCATTGCAGTTGCATCATCAGGCAGGGATGCGTGAAGCTGTGTTCCAATAATAGAAAGGGTGTCTTTACTTGAACGTTCGGCTGCGCTTTCACCTATACACAAAATAGCATTTAGACCAGCGGACCAAGCAGCTTGCACTTTGGCCCGCACCCCTTGGTTGCCTTCATTATGGCCGTCACGACGCTCAGAATGACCAACAATTACATATTTAGCGCCAGTTTCCGCGATCATTGACGCTGAAATATCTCCGGTGTATGCGCCACCTTTTTCAACATGACAGTCTTGACCTCCGATTTTAATAAAACTGTTCCCAGTTTTTTCTACGGCTTTATTGAGCAAAGTGTGGGGAGGGCAAACTATTACTTCAGGGTCAGAGATATTTTGACCCACTGTTAAAGTGGTTAGGTCGTCCAAGAGATTATTATCTCCGTTCATTTTCCAATTACCTGCTGCTATTTTGCGCCGCATATCATCGTGCCTCTAAATTGGATTCTATTTGTCCTAGCACTGGATCTGGGTTCCTACCAGTGCGGTTTGAAGTCTTTACGGTAAATCTAGGTAATTCACTCTGGTACTAATAACAGATATGCAAATTTATGATTGAATAACTTTCAAAGAGAATTGGAGGTCGTTAATTTTGATGAGATTAGGCTGCCTTGGTGCACAGAGGATTTGTGCAAATAATGTTACCTTGCAAAAGTAGGCTGAATTGGAAACGGAGATTGGCAATTTTCTTGTTGTGGAAGGGTTCTGATTAAAGGGTTAGGAAATAGTTATTGGGTCGCAAGCACCTCAATAAAAAAGTTTCTGAGCTACGGTTATTTAATTTACAGTTGTATTTTATTTTGTCCAAACGCCATGTTTTTGTTTCTTCGGCGTCGATATAAAAGTTTCATTACCGGATAATAATTGTTCTTTTGTATAAAGTAATGGGGGCACAGGTCCCAAAATCATTAAATAATTTCTTTTTGAATTGTGTCGATCACTCATTAGCCAATTTAAAAATTCAAAAATGAATTTTTGACATTTTAAGATTAGACTATTTTAGCCCTGAGAAGCGTTTATTCCTGCAGAAACTAAACAGATTTTAGGTGAGATTGATATTGTTGGACCCTATAATTTGAACAAGAACTTAAATTTTTACGGCGATGTGTCTCTTAGTCAAGTTTCATTGGCTCAAGGATTTAGTATATTTTGCAAACCTGTGAAGTTAAATACTGTCACAATAAACATCCTTTTTTACAATAAAAGTTGCTCATTTGCTACGCAAAGCTATAAAATCACCTAGGGCCAACTTACACAAATTTGGTTGAGCCATTCAAAAGTAATGATTTTTTTTTAAATAAATCAAGTAGGCAATAGAGCCATTGAAACCAATTATACGGTTTAAGTATTTACAAATATGTTGCCAAAAATGTCTATTTAATTAGTGTTCTGATTGGCCCTAAGCTCATCGATGTCTTTAAAATTAATAGATTCTCCACACCCACAAGAGTCTGAAACGTTAGGATTATTAAATTTGAAACCAGACTCCAGCAGTGAGGTTTCATAATCGATTTCAGTCCCAAAAAGAAACATTTGTGCCATCGGTGCTATAATTATTCGCGCACCATTTTGTTCGACGGTTTCGTCATTAGGGTCGGCTTGTTCCACATATTCCATAGTATATTCCATGCCCGCACATCCGCCTTTTTTTACCCCTATACGGAGACCGAGATGCCCTTTTTGGGCCATCAGTTTGGAAATATGTGAAGCGGCGCGTTCGGTTATGTTTACAGCTGGTTTGCTTGGAATGGATAACATAATTAAGCCCTGAGTGACTATATGATGATATTAAGATGTGATTGACTGTCTCACAAGAGGGAGAATACAACAAGGGTTGCATATCATGCAATGACACTGATGTATCTTTAAGACTGACTTAGTCACATAAATTCCAACGCTATAAAATTGTGTAAAAGGATAAAAGCTTACACTATTCTTGACTATACCCTGCTCTTTAAAAATTGAAAAATCAAAAATGAAAGACAGAACAGGATTTTAACAGGAGCCGTGTTGTAGTTTATTAAGGATCACAAGTCTATTTGAGATATCAACTCTGTTATGAACAAATAGCATGCTATCTTTAAATTACATAAAGCCCAATTCCAAGCGAGCTTCATCTGACATCATTTCCATACCCCAAGGTGGTTCCCAAACCAGTTCTACATCTACTTGTTTTACTCCTTGCAAAGGTTCAACCGCATCGGCAACCCAACCGGGCATCTCTCCGGCGACTGGGCACCCTGGTGCAGTCAGGCTCATTAGAATCTTGATCTCATTTTGTGCAGAAATGTCTATGGTATAGATCAACCCAAGTTCATAAATATTCACGGGGATTTCAGGATCATACACCGACCGGCACGCCTCAACCACGGACTCGTAGAGATCATGGTCAGTTGATGAAGGCGCAATTAACGGCGTTCCTTCAAGCATGTCATTCGATTGGTTCATTTGAATCTCACAATTTTCCTGACAATTTATATAGGGATTACAGGAGCAGTGGTAAAGGGGTCATATAGGCAACTTAAACGGTGTCTGTTTATTAATTCTCTTTTATAAATCTGCCAATAGTTGAAAATGTAATATATGAGGTCAATTGAGGTCAATAAGGGGGAAGTAATTGAATTAAAAACCAAAAATACGTTCTGGGCATAAACTTTTTATAGAATGAGCCTTTTTGCGTAAAAATTTTTTCAGAATTATTGGATAGCCGTTGCACTACTTCGTGATTGTTTCTAATTCCTACAAACAAACCTTGTCCGCTGTGCTGCATGGGATTCACAATGAAAAGCTTTTCTTTTGATTTGGCTGCATCCGACGGCCGCGCACGTACTGGCGTTATCCAAACGCCGCGAGGCAGTATTCGTACTCCAGCTTTTATGCCCGTGGGCACTGCTGCAACTGTCAAGGCTATGTTTCCTGAATCTGTGCGTCAGACTGGAGCTGATATTCTGCTTGGAAATACCTATCATCTGATGCTTCGTCCGACGGCAGAACGTATTTATAACCTTGGTGGTTTACATGAATTTATGAATTGGAGCGGTCCAATTTTGACGGACAGTGGTGGTTTTCAGGTGATGAGCCTCTCTGGCTTGAGAAAACTAACTGAGCACGGCGTGACCTTCAAAAGTCATATTGATGGTTCAAAGCATGAGCTGACTCCGGAACGTTCTATGGAAGTCCAGCGCTTGCTTGGTTCCGATATTGTCATGTGTTTTGATGAATGCCCCGCACTACCTTCGGATTACGATCAGATCGCAAAAAGTATGGAACTTTCAATGCGTTGGGCTGAGCGTTCGCGCACTGCTTTTGGAGATCGACCTGGCTATGCTTTATTTGGTATTCAGCAAGGTGGCTTAGAAAAAGATTTGCGCAGGCAAAGTGCTGAGGTGCTTTGTCAAATTGGTTTTGAAGGTTACGCCGTCGGAGGTTTGGCTGTTGGCGAAGGTCAAGAGGCAATGTTCGGTTGCTTGGACTATGCGGCGGAGCAGTTACCCAAGGATAAACCACGTTATCTGATGGGTGTGGGAAAGCCTGATGATATGGTAGGAGCAGTTGCTCGTGGAATTGATATGATGGATTGTGTGCTTCCCTCTCGTTCCGGGCGAACAGGTCAAGTATTTACCCGCTCGGGAGTGCTAAATATAAAAAATGCTAGGCATGCTGATGATCCGCGTCCATTGGATGAAAATTGTTCTTGCCCGGCCTGTAAAAGTTATTCGCGCGCTTACCTTCACCACGTTTTTCGTAGTCAAGAAATTTTAAGCTCAATGCTTTTGACTTGGCACAACTTACAATATTATCAGGATATTATGGCCAGTATGCGGGAGGCTATTATGAAAGGTGTTTTTGAGGCTTGGCAATCTGAATTTTACACCAGCCGCATTCAGGGTGATATTGAGCCTTTATAGTTAATATTACCGCTATAATTTCTTGATGAGAAATTGTGGTTACCTACCTCTTGATTTGTTTGCTGCGAGAAGCCACTGCTATAATTTTCAAAAGTTTATTGAACTTAAAAAGCTGTATTGAATTAGTTCAAAAAATCTGCATTTGGTTTATTATAATCTGCGCTCTGTTTTATTTAACATATTTAATGTTTTGGGCTGGTTTTTATCATGTTATTAAGCTTATCCCAAATGAACGACATTCTGTCACTTGACACAGGACTGCATCAGACACAAATCATTATGCAAGTACATAAAAGGAAACAGCCACGGTCGCCAAATTAGGGGCCAAAATTGTTTTGCCAAAAATAAGGATTAAATTATGTCGGAGCCACTTAACGCCTCTTATCCAGTTTTACCATTGCGAGACATTGTCGTATTTCCCCATATGATTGTCCCACTTTTCGTGGGGCGTGAAAAATCAGTGCGTGCTTTGGAAGAAGTAATGGCAGACGACAAGCAAATATTATTGTCTAGCCAGACGGATCCAGCCGTTGATGATCCAGATGCCTCCGGTATCTACAAAACAGGCGTGCTAGCCAATGTTCTGCAACTTCTTAAATTGCCGGATGGGACAGTCAAGGTGCTCGTTGAGGGCCAAGCGAGAGTGCAGATAACAGAGTTCCTTGAAAACGAAAATTTTTTTGAAGCACGATCTGAATATCTAACGGAAACGCCTGGGGATGAAGCTACCACCGAAGCACTATTGAGATCGGTTGGTAATGAATTTGAACGATACTCTAAAGTCAAAAAAAATATTCCTGACGAAGCGCTTGCTGCTGTTGGTGAAACTACGGAACCTGCCAAGTTGGCAGACTTAGTTGCTGGTCATCTCGGCATTGAGGTGGAGCAAAAACAGGACTTGTTAGAGACACTCGCTGTTTCTGAACGGCTTGAGAAAGTCTATGGCCTAATGCAAGGTGAAATGAGCGTTTTGAAGGTTGAGAAAAAAATTAAGACCCGCGTCAAATCTCAAATGGAAAAAACTCAGCGCGAATACTATCTCAACGAACAGATGAAAGCTATTCAGCAAGAATTGGGCGATGGTGAAGATGGTAAAAACGAAATAGTAGAACTTGAAGAGAAAATTTCGGACATTAAGCTGAGTAAAGAGGCACGTGAGAAAGCTGATGCTGAAATCAAAAAATTGAAAAATATGTCGCCAATGAGTGCAGAGGCCACTGTTGTGCGCAACTACTTAGATTGGATGCTGTCGATCCCGTGGGGCATAAAATCTCGCGTTAAAAAAGATTTAGGTAGAGCTGAAGTCATATTGGATAATGACCATTACGGGCTGGAAAAGGTAAAAGAACGCATTGTTGAATATTTAGCTGTGCAGCAACGATCAAAAAAAATGAAGGGCCCAATAATGTGCTTGGTTGGCCCACCTGGGGTGGGTAAAACATCACTGGGTAAGTCTGTCGCTAAAGCAACGGGGCGAGAATTTATTCGTATTAGTCTTGGAGGTGTACGCGACGAGTCCGAAATTCGTGGTCATAGACGGACTTACATCGGCTCAATGCCGGGTAAGATTATTCAAGCTCTAAAAAAAGCAAAGACCACTAATCCGTTAATTCTATTAGATGAAATAGATAAGATGGGTCAAGATTTCCGAGGTGATCCAGCATCGGCGATGCTAGAGGTTCTGGATCCTGAGCAAAACTCTACCTTTGTAGATCACTACCTTGAGGTTGAATATGATTTATCAAACGTGATGTTTTTGACTACATCAAACTCCTACAACATGCCCAGCCCACTTTTGGATAGAATGGAGATCATTCCTTTGGCGGGTTACACTGAGGATGAAAAGCGAGAAATTGCAAAACAACACCTTATTGAAAAGCAGATTGAAAATCATGGCTTGAAAAAGTCTGAGTTTGAACTCACGGATGACGCACTGGATTCCATTATTCGTTATTACACACGAGAAGCTGGTGTCCGGAACCTTGAGCGTGAAATTGCAAAAGTTGCACGGAAATGTCTGACAAAAATTGTCAAAAAGGAAGTTGTTTCAGTGCAAGTTACTGGTGATAATATTGACGAATTTTTAGGCGTTCGTAAACACCGTCATGGATTAGCTGAACAAGAGGATCAAGTTGGTGTCGTCACTGGTTTGGCATGGACTTCCGTCGGTGGTGATCTGCTGCATATTGAGGGGTTAAAACTTCCTGGCAAGGGCAGGATGAAAACTACTGGGAAATTAGGCGATGTAATGAAGGAAAGCATCGATGCAGCATCAAGCTATGTGAGGTCGATTAGCCCTCAGATAGGGGTCAAGCCAACTAAGTTTGATAAAATTGATATCCATGTCCATGTGCCGGATGGGGCCACTCCAAAAGATGGCCCATCCGCTGGTTTAGCGATGGTTACTTCAATTGTTTCTGTGTTGACTGGGATCCCGGTGCATAGAGATATTGCGATGACTGGTGAGGTGTCTTTAAGAGGCAATGCCATGCCGATTGGCGGATTGAAAGAAAAGTTGTTGGCGGCTTTGCGTGGTGGAATTAAAACGGTTTTAATACCACAGGAAAATGAAAAGGATCTAGCAGAAATTCCGGATAATGTGAAAGCGGGGTTAGAAATAATCCCAGTTTCACATGTGAGCGAAGTACTCAAACGTGCGCTTATCAGACTGCCGGTTGAGATTGAGTGGGATGAAGCTGCAGAAGAAGCTGCTGCTTCGGCAGCAGCCAGTGCACAATCTGACGTTGTAGGTGCAACCACTCATTAGCCTCGCTTGAACCACTATTAAATCATGCAGCTTTTTAGCTGTGTGATTTTTGAAATTAATATTATGCATGGCCGCCATTTTAAATTGTTTGTTTACTTGTGATTAGTTTTTTAAGAAATTGTTGAAAAATGATATAACTATTTTGCAATAGCAAAGGCTTTGCCGGTATTTGAATATCGCCAAACCTGTGATTGTAAATCACATAACGAAAAGGGTTGAAGCTCCCTCTGCCTTTGAGTAATAGGTTTCATAGCGGGTCGTTAGCTCAGTTGGTAGAGCGCTTCGTTTACACCGAAGATGTCGGGAGTTCGAGCCTCTCACGACCCACCAAAAACTCCCCTAAACCGGCCATAAAAGTGAGATAATAAATTATTATCAGAGTTTTACAGGGACAATACTATCGACAAAGTTTAAAGTTGCGCCAGGTCGTAGGAGCAGCAGTTTACTCAGCCCGACTAGCTTAGTATGCACGTAAAAAATGTACAGCCCACAAGGCCCATGTTGCGGGAGTGTAAGAAAAGGAAGTACAGATGAGTTTTTTGATTAAATTTTGCGGCTTGGCCGTTGTCGGAATTGTTAGCTGCAGCGCCAATCTTGCAAGTTCTTGCACTTTTATCACACTCAAAGGAGTTGATGGCACGGTAGTTGCCTCTCGGACAATGGAATGGGGCACATTTGATCTGTCGCCTATGATGACTTTCGTGCCTGCCGGTACGGAGTCTTCGGCAATGAAAATGCCGGACGGGCAGGACGGAGCGAAATGGGTAACCAAGTATGACGTGGCGGGGGTCACAATGCTGGGCCAGATGCTCTTCGGCGATGGGATAAACTCGGAAGGTTTGAACGTTTCTTTACTCTACTTGCCAGGGTTCGCGGAGTATCAAGCATATGACCCTGAACAAGCTGCAATCTCGCTAGCTCCCGTCGACTTTACTGGCTTTATGTTGAGCCAGTTCGCGTCGGTAGCTGAAGTCAGGCAGGCGGCTCAAAACATCCGAGTTGTGCCTGTTGTCACGCCCGAACTCGGCGTTGCGGCACCAGTACACTTCTCGATAACTGACAGAAGCGGCGATCAAGTCATAGTGGAATACATCGGGGGCGTTCTGAAAATATATGAAAAGACTTTGGGTGTGTTAACAAACTCACCACCTTACGACTGGCATATCAATAATGCACGGAATTATATAAACATGCGATCCGTTGATTGGCCTGAAGTTGATGTCAACGGTGTCGACCTTGCGCCAATTGGGTACGGAACCGGTCTGTTGGGTTTGCCAGGAGATTTCACCCCTCCGTCACGTTTTATTCGTGCGTTGGCTTGGACGCAGACATCTCGCCCAACTGATGGTGGAGAAGACACAGTACACGAAGCTCTCCGCATCCTTGCAAACTTCCAGCTGCCCATGGAAGCAACAGATCAAAAGTTGAATCCTGCCGAGCTCAAGGTTCTGAAGTACGGAGGCACGCAATACACGGTGTCTTATGACCTCCAAAATTTAAGGGCCTATTTCCAAACAAGCGAAAACCCTAATGTGCGGAGTGTTGATTTTAACAATTTTGATTTTAACGCACTTTCCACCCCCTTGAAAATACCGATGCGCGATCAGTCGATGCCGTTTGCAACTGATGTGACTCCCATTCGTTGAAAGACCTCTCCATGACGTAAAGTAGAACCTACATGATCGCGGTTAAGGGCCGCTTGGTCCGCAACTCGGTCATTGAAGAGTTAAGTAACGAACGTCTGCTTCTATTCTTCTATGGGTCCAGAACCTACTCTAGGTTATTGACATCATCTTCTGCCTGTTTAGTTGTCTGTCTAGCATCTTCTTAAAACAAGTTAGGGGGCAACAGCCCCCAATGTTGTTGTGTTTCTGCCAAAAGGTGTGCCATTTATGACGACTCGGAGGGTCTACGGCCTTAACCGCAGTAAGCAACTCCGACATTCCGTCTTTCTTATAAAATTCGGCGTAAGTTGACTCTCCGTCAATCTCCAACTGAACACCTACGCGGTCATCACCACAGCTACAACCTCGCCTGTGGCTTCCGGGTGTTCTCATACTCTGCGACTGTAATTTTTGACCTATGAAAAACATTTCAAGCACTCCTTCTGGTTGCCTGAAACATCACCCTATGGGTGTCATTTAGTTTTCTCGTTTCTGACGACCTGTGTAAAACTGCGACCTTTGCGGAACAAAGTTCTTTCTGAGTGGTCATTTTGACGCTTTTGAATTGGAAAAGTCAGAGGCTGGAATGCGTTAAGGCAGGGGTTTTACAGGGGCTGTTTGAGTTTTGACTTTAAAAAGTCTTTACTTGTCCATACTTACAGACCCGACAGGTTCACTCTTCTGGTTACCAAAATTCTGTCTTAAACTACCAAAAAACGTAAGAAATACAGATGTTTAACTCACGATAAAACCACTTGTGGGACCGCTTTGTAAGTTTCAGGACTGAAATAGTTAGTCCTGAGAGGTTCTTTTGACTTGAACTGAGGTACGCTAGGCGCAAATCTTACAATCATGAGTGATGATATACCTCAGCAAAACCCCCGCTATGTTTTTTGCCGGACCATCGGTAGCTTTCGCTATAGGAGGACCGTAACAGAATGGCTAAGACCCCTCACTGGAAATGCTACCCTATATCGACAACTGGGCGAAAGCTGCCAAGAAGTCAGGCAAACCCCACCCTTGGTGCATGCTAGAATCGAAGCCTTGTTGAACTATGAGGCAGATAAGTCAGATGGACAACGCAGTTTAGAGATTATTCGAGGTGCACTTACCTATCAGGTGGCTGAAATTCTGCCGGCCGATATTGCCTCAAATCAGGGTGACTTTCCTGTGGATATGCCTCCTTCGGATAAGGGCATCGTTACCCCTGTCAGGAGCGCGAAATGACCATTTTGGACTGGACCGCAAGGTTCAAAGGTACGGCTGCACTTCCGATGGAGGTTCGGGAGCGCTTGAATAAATCCGCCCGTGTTACTCAAATTAAAACAGGTGATCAGGTGTTTGGGCCAATGAATATCCCTGACAGCCTGTTCTTTCTATATGAAGGGCGCATTCGCGTATCCCAAACCTCTGATGTGGGGCGCGAGATTGTTTTGTACCGAATTGAGGCGGGCGATAGCTGTGTGTTGACCACGGCCTGCATGTTGGCTGAAGAGGCGTACAACGCTGAAGGGATTGCGGAGACCGACGTGACCGTAGTGGCCTTGCCGAAGCCCGCATTTGACCGTCTGTCGTCTGAAGAAGATGCGTTTCGTAACTTCGTCTTCGCGGCTTACTCACGCCGCTTGATTGACTTGTTGCGTGTTGTTGATGACGTCGCCTTCGGGCGCATTGATGTCCGTTTGGCTGAGCGACTTTTGACGTTGGGCGATGGGTTGAAAGAAGTCCGTGCAACCCATCAGGACCTTGCAAGCGAACTAGGCACCGCCCGCGAAGTAATTTCACGAGCATTGAACGACTTTCAAAAACGTGACCTGATCGAGCAATCGCGTGGATTGATTACGTTTAAAGACAAGGCTGGACTTAGGGCGATTGCAAACTCCGCCTGACAGCCTGCTTTCAGTTTCTGCTGGTTAGGTGACAATGTCACTGACGATCTAATTTTGAAGCTATATCGAACTCCTAACTTTCAACATTGAGAGATCGCTATGACTACCAATTTAGGCACGATCGACTGTATCCGTCGCGCAGCTTTGGGCGCTAGTTTGCTCTATCTTGGTTTTGCCATTGGCATGAAAATCTTCACCGCAACATTGTTAAAATACGGCGTAGCAATTGTCGGTCTTGTCAAGTTGGCCATGTCCACGCTGAAGATATACTCGATCTACTCTATCCCCAACCTCAAGACGTGCAATGATTGCTAAAGTGGAAACGTTGTTCACACCTTTCGCGTCTTTTGGTGGCGGTTTGTTGATTGGTCTTGGCGCTGTTTTGCTGATGTTAGGACTTGGGCGCATTCTGGGCGCCACTGGCATTTTGTCGGGTCTTGTTTTTGCAGAAAATGGAGGCGAGTTTGCATGGCGTGCTGCGATGATCGTCGGAATGGTCTTGGCACCGGGCATAATCTTTCTGTTCACAGGAACAATGCCAGAACTGTCTGTTCCTGTCAGCCCAAGAATGATCATCCTCGGCGGCGTCATTGTAGGGTTTGGTGCGAGTCTTGGGTCCGGTTGCACATCTGGACACGGCGTCTGCGGCCTCTCACGGTTGTCGGTTCGGTCTATTGTGGCCGTTCCCACATTTATGCTGACTGCTTCAGGTACCGTCTTTCTCATCCGTCACGTGTTTGGAACATAGCATCATGAAACTAATACTGGCCCTCTTTACTGGCCTTGTCTTTGGCATAGGCATCGCAATCTCGGGCATTATGAACCCTGCCAAAGTATTCAACTTCTTCGATGTGGCAGGCAAATGGGACCCAAGTCTTGCGTTCGTGATGGGTGGTGCCGTTGTCATCACATTCATTGGCTTTCGTTTGGTTTGGCGTCGAAATGCACCGCTTTTTGGTGGCAAGTTTCAAATACCAACCTCGAACACCGTTGACGGGTGTTTGATCGGTGGATCGGCTATCTTTGGGATCGGCTGGGGGATCGCAGGATTTTGTCCTGGCGCCGCCATTCCAGCACTCGGAACAGGTCGATGGGAAGTTGCACTTTTTTTGGTTGCGGTCACCGCTGGGTTTTACGCGCGTCGTCTGATTTCTGCGACCCAAACCAATGCAAAAACCGCATAAAATCCAGTGAATTCGTAACGACTGACGTTCGTTTGCACTCAATTGGAGAAAACAAAGAACTATCCCGTAGATATGGATATCACTCCAAAAGTCTTAGCCTTCTCTGATGAGCCAACAAATACCGTCAGCTACATCGTCAAAGACTCGGCGTCTAAGCGTATCTCCTTCAGCTCTTCCGTCATCCGTGGCCGACCATAGCTGCCAAGGCTGAGACGCGATTGTTCCTTGATGTGAGCCAGCGTCACCAGATCAGATCGCTGCCTGCGACGGCAGGACGGCTGCGGAAGGCACGCAGCCCCGTGTGCTGACGCCAACGACATGACACAGCGGATTGGCCGCGAAGCTGCCCCCGTGTTCTTCGACAAACTTTAATCTCGTTGCTCTAGGCCCGGAAAGAACTGGGTGGCCTTTTTTAAGATTTCCCTGTCCTCCTTGAGAAGTCAGATCTTACGCGGACGTCGCTCATTCTCTTGGGCGAGGTCCAAATCCTCTTTCGATACCACGTTAGTATCCTGATATGCCGTGATCCACTTGTTTAGGGTCGACATGCCAAAGCACAGATCGTCAGCCACCTGTTTACGGGTAAGCCCACTGGTCAACGCAATACGCACCGCATCTCGGCGGAATTCGTCCGTCCGTTTCAATCCCATAGTCAGTCTTTTCTGTTACAGTAAATGCTATCAAAAGAGCGGTATCAAAGCGCGACAGGTCCATTTCTTGTATTTTTATGAAGCGCAAATTGTGTTTCAGCAAAAATCTGTGTTTTTATTTCTTGTAAGTATACAAAAATGTCATCCTTAGTTGAACGACTTTATATCTATTACCTTTTTTGCACGCTCTGTGGTAAAAGTTGGCTTGACGAGGCAGCGTGCTGCACATATGACCGCTAAAAGCAGAGGCGGTTGTAGCTCAGTTGGTTAGAGTACCGGCCTGTCACGCCGGGGGTCGCGG
>ERZ1046568.1653-NODE-1653-length-15534-cov-14.232702_pt1 | contig 15534 bp, 13 predicted proteins | sample MGYA00383092_ERZ1046568 | MGnify/ENA primary metagenome ERZ1046568 (study PRJEB29581, sample SAMEA5548362) | metagenome | biome: marine; feature: coastal; material: water | depth 1 m | study: Short-term variability in the microbial, nano- and picoplankton... | reverse complement strand
AGAATGAATGAGCTCAGTAGTCATGATAGAGCCTTCATACGCCCGAGTTCATCAGGAGCACAGCTTGGTGGATTAGCAAAAAACACAAGACTAGCTATGCTATTGTGTGAAGCTGCAGGATACAATACTATTATGATAGAAACTGTAGGTGTGGGACAGGGAGAGACTGAGATAGCTCAGTTAGCGGATGTATTTACCTTGGTGCTGAACCCAGGAGGAGGAGATGAGCTGCAAGGGATAAAGCGTGGTATTATGGAAATGGCAGATATCATCGTCGTCAATAAGGCGGATGGAGATGCACACAGACAAGCACAGTTAACAGCTAAGGAATATAGCATGGCTCTGCACTTAAAGCCTGCTAATGAGAACGGATGGATTCCAAAGGTCATCACTGCTTCAGCGTTAGAAGGGCAAGGAATAGAAGCCTATTGGAATCAAGTATTTGATTTTGAACGAGAAGTGACTGCCAATGGCTGGAAAGATGAACATCGATCTCGGCAGATGAAATACTGGGCTCAGAAGGGCATTCAGGATTTACTTTTAGCTAAGCTTGGTAATTTCCAACACTTGATTACTCAAGGGTTAGAAGAAGGAAAACTACCTGAAATATTGGCTAGGGAAATAATAAAGGACTAATTGTACTTTGTTCGATGAGCTAATAATCGCATACTTTTTTCTGTTTATAAATGTTGTGATTCAGATGGTTTATGCAACGTTTCCTTATATTGAAACGTCTTAATACATACCTAATCAGATGAACAACTCTATATTACTCACTATAACGGCATCTATATTTATGACTTTTAATGCCTTTGCAACCCACTTGAATGGGGGAAGCATAACCTATAGATACATCGATACACTTCAATATGAAGTGACCGTAATATATTATAGAGATTGTAGAGGAATTCCATTAAATGCGGGTCAGCTAACTGTATCTTGTGATGGAGCAAATGCGTCTAATGTAACCATTACGAGAAGAAGTGTAAAGGATATTACACAGGTTTGTTCAAGTGTTTCGTTGCCATGTAGCCCGTCTAACACGAGATCAGGTAAAGGAGTAGAAGAACACACCTATATCGATACGCTTGATTTTAACACTATCCCATTAAACAAGATTAAAAATTGTGGAGGTAAGATTCGATTCACTACTGAGTTAAATGCTAGAAATACTTCAATAAATACAGGTCCCATAGGTACGTTTTTCACTTATGCGGAGTTGGATTTAAAAAATACACCAACAAATAGTTCACCATCTTTTGAGAATAAACCTTTATTGACACAATGTGCTAATCAGCCGGTATATTATAACCATAGTGCAACAGACAAACAAGATAAAGATTCTCTTTCACACGAGTGGTCTCCTCCATTAAGAGGGTGGGCCCAGCAGCTGACTTACTCTGGCAGGAACTATTCACATAATCACCCTTTTGATGTGTATTATCCAGGAGCTATAAGGCCGCCCTATGTCAACCCCGGTGCAAATCCACCTATTGGTCTGTATTTGGACTCTGAGACAGGAGACATCATTTATACTCCCACTAGAATTGGTGAGGTTACAGTAGCTGTGATAAAGGTTAGAGAATGGCGAAAAGATACAGCTGGAGTCATGCAAAATATAAGTAGTATACAACGAGATATACAAGTTGTCACAGAAGCATGCCCAGACAATAATCCGCCAGAGGTTAAAGGTCCATATTCATATGAGGTCTGTGAAGGTGATAGCCTTTGTTTCAATGTACAGTCGGATGATAAACGGTTTATACCACCGCCACCTGCATCACCTCCACCACCAGATACGGTTACGCTCACTTGGAATGAAGGAATAGAGAATGCTACTTTTAAGATTATCAACCCTACTGCTCGCCTACAGACAGGTAGATTTTGTTGGACAACCGATAGCGGAACCGCAAAAGCGGATCCCTACACTTTTACGGTGACTGCAAGAGATGATGCATGCCCTATAAATGGCCTTAATACACGTGCTTTCAGAGTTCAAGTAAAACCAAGGGCAAAAACCGATATAAACATCGTAGATAAAAAGTGCGGTTGGTTTGAAGTAGTTTCTGATACTAATAGTACTTTTCTAGAAACGCCTTCTTATCATTGGATATTGTTAGACTCTAACCAAAATATTATATTGGATAGTGCAGTTGCATTTTTCAAGTCTACGGGTAATTTTCTTTCTAGAGAAAAATCAGATAGTATAAAGTTTAATCGACCAGGCACTTACATTATACAACACGACATTAACAATAACCTAGTCAATTGTCCATCCACTTATTTCGACACAGTAGTCATATCACCAAAGCCTTACCCCAATATAATATTTGCAGACACTGCTATTTGTCCGGGAACAGGTTTTACAATAACAGCACATATAGCACAACAATACGATGCCTTGACTTATCAATGGTATAGAGGGCAAGATACCTTGATAGGAGAAGATAGTTCAAGTCTTTCTTTGTTAGGTTTTGACTCTGATTCTGCAGTGTTTTACAGACTGGAAGTGATCGATACTTCAACTTGCACATCTTCGGATGGTATCAGTATAGTGAATCTTGATATTTCTGAAAGTAATATACAAAAAGAGTATATGCGTTGTTTAAAGGATACTCTTGTATTGCAGCTAGACTCTTCCAATACTGATATTCTTTGGTCCCCGAGTTTGGACACTACCTGGAGCATTAGAGTTTCGGAAAGCACTCCATTAGATGTCACATTTATAGATTCACTTGGGTGCGAACAATCAGTAAAATCCAATGTGATTTTCAATGAATTGCCTAAACCACAATTGAAAGACTCCGGGTATTGTGTAAATTCAGCTGTATTGGATCCTGGAGAATTCGAACGATATGTTTGGAGTGATTCATCAACCACACGTCTATTCGTAGCAAGTAAATCAGATTTGTACAGTGTAGAGGTGGAAGATACCAATGGCTGTAGAGCAATGAGCACAGCACAAATCATCTTACACAACCCGGACCCAATGGATTTAGGAAAAGACACCGCTTTTTGTGGTGACAGCATGGTGTATCAATTGCCTGCAAACAATGCATACATATGGAGTACAGGAGAGTCTTCGTCCAGCGTCACCGTATACCGTTCTGGAGAATATTGGGTAATACTTACAGACTCTAATGGGTGCGAGGCAAGCGATACGGTTAAACTAGAATTGAATTCTAATCAAAGAATTCCACTATTAACTAAGATAGGAGATAGCTTATTTTCTAATCAGTCGGGTCGTCACAAGTGGTTTAGAGATGGGAAAGTTATTTCTGGTCAGTTTGGTACAGCAATTAGATTGTCTAGCGTAGGAGATTACACTGCTATTTATTTGGATGACAATAATTGTGTGTCAGACACGTCATTGGTTTTTTCTTATACGGCGAACCTTCCAATTATTAAATATTTAGGCTTCAAAGTATATCCTAACCCAAGTGATGGAAACTTTAAAATCGAGTTGTTATCCAATATCGAAGACCCAAAGTTGTTTCTTGTAGATGCACTACGTGCTGCTATACCATTAGAGTTCATTCAGAAAGAGAATGTTTTATATATGGAGACTAATCTTGCTCCAGGTGTTTATACCTTGCTTTTGAAAACGAAAAAGGGACAGCACTACAGCAAAGTTTTATTGATAGAATAGCATAATAGCTATATTTAGTTTTTGGATAGTGAGTAGTGTTGTGGTCCAAAAAGAGATCGTTATCGATATATTTTGTACCAGCTAATAAGCAATTGTCTGGTGGTTAAGATACTATTCAGGATTGCATTGTTCTTGGGTTGGGGAAATAAAACCGTGCACAGGATCTATCATATCTTCATACTTACATTCACAGGCCTTATTTTTATCTTCTGTTATTAGACTTACTTCACCGCTTATATTGAACTTGCCGTCTGTTGCATTCCTACCCTCTATCTCATAATTATAGACTCCATCTTTGCAAAGATCTCAATCTTCATCTGTGCCGTCCCACCCATTTCTATCATTCCAATTTTCGGCTATATTAGATTCAGCATACAGCACGTTTTTTCGTTTAGATACTTCAAACTTGTTGATATTCAGACCAAATACATATGGTCGGAAAGATTCATTCAAATCATCTCCTTCAGGAGAGAAAGCAGTGGGAATGAAAATTATAACAGAATCTTGGTTGTAATTTTTGGGAGAGATTTCCATTCCGTTATTCTCACAGCTGTCTTTTATCTTATCTTTGGTGCAAGTCGTTAGATAGGATAAGCAAAGAAATGCAAGGCTGAGTGCTATGACACTTTTCATAGATATCAATAATAGTCTCTATTTAGCACATTTCTACACTATCGTGTTATCATTTCGATATGCTAAAAAACATACATTTGCAGCACTGAAGCAAGAACTACTTAAATTATGATTATAGGCGTACCAACTGAAATCAAGAACAACGAAAATCGAATTGCCCTTACTCCAGGTGGAGCATTAGAGCTTACCAAAAGAGGACATACTGTCTATGTGCAAAGCAAAGGTGGTGTAGGGAGTGGTTTTACAGATCAGATGTACTTAGATGCTGGTGCTCAGATATTGAGCAGTATCGAAGAAGTGTACGATACAGCAGAGATGATTATGAAGGTGAAAGAGCCTATCGAAGCTGAGTATAAGTTGATAAAGAAAGATCAGTTGGTATTCACATACTTTCACTTCGCTAGTCATAGACCACTTACAGATGCTATGATAGAAAGTGGTTCAGTATGTTTAGCTTATGAAACCGTAGAAGCGAGTGATCGCAGCCTTCCTCTACTTGTACCAATGAGTGAGGTAGCAGGCAGAATGGCAATACAACAAGGTGCTAAGTACCTTGAAAAGCCAATCAAAGGAAAAGGCGTTCTTCTTGGAGGTGTACCAGGCGTAGCTCCAGGAAAAGTGCTTGTCATAGGTGGTGGTATAGTAGGAACTCAAGCGGCTAAAATGGCTGCAGGTCTAGGAGCTCAGGTTACTATTTTAGACGTAAGTCTCGCAAGATTGAGATATTTAAATGATGTAATGCCAGCGAATGTTGTTACTCGTTTCAGTAACGAAATGAATATAAGAGACTTGATTCCTCAAATGGATCTAGTAGTAGGAGCGGTATTGATTCCAGGTGCTAAGGCTCCAAACCTAATTACTAGAGACATGCTCAAGTTGATGAGCCCAGGTACCGTAGTGGTTGACGTAGCAGTAGACCAAGGAGGATGTATAGAAACATGTAAGCCTACTACTCACGAAGATCCTACTTACATCATAGATGATATCGTACATTACTGTGTGGCAAATATGCCGGGTGCAGTACCATATACTTCTACAGTTGCTCTTACTAATGCGACTTTGCCGTATGCTTTACAGTTGGCAAACAAAGGATGGAGACAAGCTTGTAATGAAAGTAAAGAATTGAAACTAGGATTGAATGTTGTAAACGGAAAAGTTTGTTACAAAGGTGTTTCTGAAGCCTTTGACTTGGACTACACTCCAGTTGAAGATATTTTAGGATAATCCTGCATAATATAAAGAATTAGAAAACCACTCGTCTATTCGGGTGGTTTTTTATTTATACCACACCTAATATGAAGCTATTCCATAAGATTTACCCAAACGAAAACTCATCAGAGTATCTTTTCATACTACACGGTCTATTTGGGATGCTTGACAATTGGCACAACATGGCTCGCAAGCTTTCTGAGCATTTCAATGTGGTGACTGTAGACCAACGAAATCACGGACAAAGTCCGCATAGTGATGAGATGTCATTTGAGCTTATGGCGGATGATCTTGCTCAACTTATGGATGATTTGAAAGTGGGAAAGGCTCATATTCTCGGACACTCCATGGGAGGCAAAACAGTCATGAAGTTTGCGGATATGCATCCAGACAAACTGAATAAGCTTATCGTAGTAGACATTGCACCAAAGCTTTACAAACCAGGACATTTGACCTATTTCGATGCATTTAATACAATTAATTTTTCAGCTTGTGAAAATAGGAAAGAAGCCGATAAAGAACTTGCCAAAGTGGAACCTAACACGTCTATAAGACTTTTCCTTTTAAAGAACCTAGAGATAGCAGATACTGGTTATCGTTTGAAGTTTAATTTAAAGCCTATTGAGGAGTTTTATCCTCGAATGATAGACAAAATGGATTTTTCTTGGCATATACATACAGAGACCCTTTTCTTGTATGGAGAGAAGTCAGGCTATATCACAGAAGAAGATAAGGGTGTGATAGAAGATACATTTACACTGGCTGAATTCGTGGGGATAGAAGATGCTGGCCACTGGGTTCAGGTCGAAAAGCCTGGGGAATTTAGACAGGCTGTTTTGGAGTTTCTACAATAGAGTAGACGTTTTTTTGGTTATACTTGTGACCACTTATTCTATCAGTGAGAACTTTACTAATTATCTTTTTACTTGCATCCGGTGCACCATACCCATTATTTGCTCAGACTGTCATTTCGGGTCAAGTAACTGACGCGACTACAGGAGAGCCGCTACCTTATGTCACCATAAGCGGGAACAAGGTAAAAGTAGGTACCGTCACTGATTTTGATGGGCATTACTCTATAAATACAGACTTGGCAATAGATAGTTTAGTGGCATCTTATATGGGCTACAACAAGGCTGTTAAATCGGTAGAGCTGGGTAAAACTCAAACGATCAACTTTTCTATCTCAGAATCTAGTGCATCACTCAATGAGATTGTTGTGCGACCCGGAGGAGTAAACCCTGCCGAAGTTATAATGAAACGTGCTCGTAAAATGAAAAAAGAGTACAATCCAGAAAAGATTGAGTTTTATGAGTATGAAGGGTATAATAAGGTGCAATTAGCGGTAGATAATGTTACCGAAAAATTCAAAAAGAGAAAGATTTTTGATGCCATGGCTCCTCTGTTTGACACGATGTCCTCATTTGGAGATTCCAGTGCCAAGAAGGTGCTTCCTGTTTTTGTATCAGAGGCGATTAGCGACTATTACTTCCGTAAATTTCCAAGAAGAACCAAAGAGGTAATTCACGCTACCAAAATTCAAGGGGTAGGAGTAGGGGACGAAAGCTATGTTTCTCAAATATTGGGTTCTACTTTTCAGCAATACAATTTTTATGAAAACAATCTCTACATCTTAGACAAAGATTTTATCTCACCACTGAGTGCACAAGCTAATTCCTATTATTTCTTTGCATTAATAGATAGCTTAGAGATAGAAGGCAAACCCTGTTATCAAATAAAAGTTGACCCCAAAAACCCAAAAGATCTTATGTTTTCTGGAATGATATGGATAGAGGCTAAGTCGTATGCTATCAAGCGATTGAGCCTGGAAATCACAAACGAAGCAAATTTAAATTTCGTTGAGAAACTGAAGATTCAGCAGGAATTTGAGGAAGTAGAACCTACTTACTGGCTTCCAAATAAGACTCGTGTGTTGATAGATATCGCAGAACTCACCAACAATACTGTGGGTATGATAGGGCTGTACTATAACTCAACAAAGAACACAAAGATCAATACAGTTCGAGAATTGCCATTTTACGAGGATAAAATCACCGTAAAAAAGAACTCCTTTGAACGGTCTGAACAGTATTGGGATACGGCTAGACACGAAAAAATATCTGTAGAGGATAAGCGAATATATGCCATGGTTGATTCTTTGAAAAACCAACCTTTGGTAAAGACCTACATAGATTTCGTGGAGATAGCAGTAGAAGGACATATCCCAAAAGGAAAGATAGATCTTGGTCCTTGGTATTACTTATTAGGCTATAACAAGCTAGAAGGAATAAGAACAAGAGTGGGTTTTAGAACTTCACCAGAATTTCACGAAGACTTCCAACTAAGAGCATACGGAGCTTATGGTTTTGGAGACGAAGTGTTTAAATACGGAGTGTTTTCAGAGTATGTATTGGATCGCAAAAAATGGTTTAAAGCTGGAGCATATGTAAAAAGTGATGTAGAGCTTATTGGAATTACTGATGATGACAACAATAACCAATCTGCAATTTTTAATGCTTTTGCTCTTTTAGGTACGGACCAAATCAACAGAAGCTTTACCAAGAGACTTTGGGCAGAAAAAGAGCTTATGAAGGGCTATACTCAGACGGTAAACCTTACTCATAAAACCTTTGGTTTTGAGCGGGTGGGTGATTTCAATTTTGGATACCATCAAAATCTGCGAAATGAAAGAGGAGGAATACGCTCCAACTATGATATAACCTCTATCAACCTAAAGGGTAGACTTTCACACAAGGAGCAGTTTATAGTGAGAAGGACTAATAGGTATAGTCTTGGAAACTTAAAATCTCCTGTTGTTACACTTGACTACACGCACAGTTTCGATAATATTTTAGGTGGGAATTTTAAATTTGATCAGTTAGGTTTACATGTTTGGCAATTTAATTCACTTGGAAACCTCGGTACCTTCGAGTACAACGTGAGAGCATATAAAACATTTGGTCAAGCACCTTATCCATCGCTATTTATTATGAGAGGTAACGAGTCATTTTTTAGCAATAGTCAGACTTATAACTTGATGGATTTCTTTGAGTTTGTTTCGGATCAATATTTAGCAGCGGATTATGAGCATCAGTTTAATGGACTGATTATGAACAGGATTCCTTTATTAAAACGTTTGAAATGGAGAAGTTTCATCAATGCCAAGGCTGTTTATGGAACTATGAGCAACGCAAATAGAAGATTAATGCCATTAGAAAACGAGCGATATACGAATCCCAGCTTCTTTACGAATGGAAAACCATATGCAGAGATGGGGTATGGAGTAGAAAACATTTTCAGATTTGTACGAGTGGACTTCATCCATCGATTGACCTACTTGGATGATAGCCATCCAAATGCTCATCCTTTTGGAGTGAAGTTGAATGCTGTTTTACGATTCTAGCGAAGCTAATCTCTCTTATCCTCAAAAAACGTCTTCATCAATAGACTACTATCATTTTCAAGAATTCCACTTGTTACACTTAGCTTTGTCCGATTCGTAGTAAAGTTTCTAAATCCGTGTTTTGGCTCTAGGCATCCTATTACGATGTTTTGTATACGAGCGTTCTGTATCGCTCCAAAACACATCACACAAGGCTCTACAGTTACATAGAGTGTGCATTCATTCAAAAATTTCGAGTCCAGGTATGCACTTGCAGCAGTGATAGCTAGCATTTCTGCGTGTGCCGTAGGGTCATTTAGTCGCTCTACTTGATTATATCCTTTTCCTATGATTTGATTATTAGCAACTACTATCGCACCTATTGGCACTTCGTCTTCTGAAAAGGCGTTGTCTGCAAGTTTCAGTGCTTGCTTCATAAAATATTCGTGAGACAGTTCCATTGTTTCTTTATTGGACGATATTGTACTGATTTATGCGATGTTGAATAGCTTCGAAAAGCATTTCTCCTACATATTTAGCTCCTTTGTAGGTTAGGTGTGTATAGTCCTTTTGAGCGAGTCCTTGATCTACCCATTCTATCATCGCATTCTCACCACCCATAGCTTCATATAAATCCCAGAAACAGCAACCAGATTCTAAAGCAGCTTTCTTCATGGCATCTCTGATAAGTGGGATATTCTCATAGGATGCGTATTCTCCATCTTCATTTTTACTCATATCACTCGGTCCTATTACGATGATACTTATGCCTGGATTTGCCCTCTTAAAGATAGCAATTTGACTTTTCATACTTCGCTTGTAGTAATCGTAATTTGCAAGTGCGTTAGGCACTACATTTACTCCATACTGCATGATTACTGCTCTTACATTCAGTTGTTTGACGAGACGGCTGTAAAGAGATAAGTTCATTGCACTAAATCCTTGACCAGAACTCCCTCTCATCCCAAAATTGTCTACCGCCACACCGCTGTTACCATCCAGTGCGACACCATATATTGTCGGAGTTTTACCTTGCGGAAACGAAATACGAAGTTTCTTATTGGTGCTTAACCTCCATTTAGACACACCTAATACTGATGTAGAAGGTAGAATTTCTTTCAAGGTATTCCCATCATTTTCTAATCGTATCTGTGATATATCGGTATTTTGATACAATAGTCGTACTCTAGTATGCTGTCTAGACCGCGAATAGCCCATATGTCTCATCTTGATATCTAGGTAGTTTATGTTTTTTTCTTCTCCAGAGAAAATAGCTTGTATTTTGGTATTTGAGTTTCCTAAGGTATCAGTAGTTACTGTTGTATCCCACCTGACAAAAGAGGTGTATGGCCCTGTAATAGTATATGTTGTGCCACCTAAACCGTATTTATTTTCGGGTGCTTTATCCTTGTTACCATAGATTGCATACTTTTTATAATTCTCAGACTCCTTGATGAGTATATTTCTTCTAGAGTCTGTTGCCGGTTCTTTGGGCAGTAGTATTCCTGCCCCTGTGCCACCATAGGTACTTTGCAACCTGTATCTCAAGTAGTTAGTAACTCTATCCCCTTCTATTTGTGAGTCACCATAATGCAGAATTCGCACCACTTTTTGCTTACTCTCTACTTGTAGGGCTTTTGCGAGCATTTGCAGAGCTTTTGGGTTGCTATCTGGCATCCAAATTTGTCGGTAGGCAGGGATGTCGTCGACTTTTACGGTTTTCTTGGCAATTATACTGTCGTTAGATACAACTGAGGAATCGAGTGCTGTGGTATCGTCTGTTTGTTCAAGTGGCTTTACACCGGTAAGCACTTTTTCTAGTTCTACTTTGGGCGATTCGATGGTGTCTTTTTGTAGAAGTTCATCTATGGACACGAATTTTAATTTTTCATAAGAAGAGATAGGGATTCCCTCTTTTGGAAAAAAATAGACTATCAAGCCCAATAATAGGTTGACAAGTAGTAATGCTAAAAATGTTTTGTGTGGCTTAAAGTTCCGACTCTCTAGATATTTATCCTTATCCAGTTTCACTTTTTCAGATTAGTCTCTTCTAGCTTGAGCTCTTTTTTGAGCCATCGTCATGCGATTCATTCTCAAGTAGTACGCTTTTTTAGATATAGGTACCTTTACATATAGCCTTTGATTCACATTTATCCTGCTTCCTCTAATACCATTCCACATTTTTAGACTTGAAAGAGTTACGTCATATATGTCTGCAATCAACAAGAGAGCATCTCCACTTTTTACTCGGTATATGAGTGTTGCACGTGTTTTTTTAGGTGCCGGTTTTGGTTCACCTACCTTAGCCCCGTCTAAGTTCACTCCCACTTCGCTCAATGGTTTTGGTGACATTCCATAGACAGAATCTCCCAACTCATAGAATAGTCCCACTTTGTTGTTCGGTATTTCTATGGTGTAGGTGACAGCAGTTTTGGGAATTACACCTTTCTTAAAGTTGGGATTGAGAGAAGCTAAAACCTTTTTGTCAAGGCCAAGCTTTTTACCCAATGTATCAAAAGTAACTGTACGCTCTATGCTTACACTTTGAGTACTTATAGGCGCAGGGTTTATTTCATAGCCGTGCTCGGCATAGTAGTTTGCGAAGTAAATAGCTGCGACCAGTTTGGGATATACAGTATGATATTTACTATCAAGAAAGTTATTGATTTTCCAAAAATCTCCAACAGAATCATTTGATGATATTCTTGCTCTTTGCCATTCTACATCGCTTGAGCTATAGATGACCATTGCAGATCTCCAGTCATTTGTCTTTTCATATATTCTGGATATTTCTTTACAGAATACTTCCGCAGATTTTAGTACATCTCTTCTTTCATCTACAAAGTTGGTAATGTTGATACCATGCTTTTTTGCAACACGGTAGGTGAGTTTAAACACTCCTTCACGACCTTGGTAATATCCTCTTGTATCGTCAAAATCTGTCAAGCTTAGACTGGCATATCTCAACTCTAAAGGAAGATAATATTTTGCAAACAATGCTTGAAGTGCACTATCATAAAGTGAAAATTCATTGAGTGATTTTTGATGCGTAAAAGATACTGCTCTCGTGTAGTTATTGATTTCATTATTGACCAAATCATTAAACACCAATGGTAGTTCAGAATCTATGCCTTGCAGTTTTTCTGCTATTTGAGCATTTACTTCCTGAGAAGCCGCGAGTAAGCAAAATAAAATGAGTATACCGAGCTTAGTTTGCATAATAGTTTGATACGGTTTTCGTGATGTTTAAAAGATCTTTTTCTTCAAAGGACCTACCCATAAAATGCATACCAATAGATAAGCCTTCAGCTTCACCTACAGGTACAGTAACAGCAGGTAGCCCAGCCAAGGGAGCTTGTACCGTGAATATATCAGCTAGATACATCAGAATAGGATTTTTAGAATGCTCGCCATCTATCTCAAAGGCTGTAGTGGGAGTGGTAGGACACAAAAAGAGGTCATTAGACTCAAGTATCTTCTCACTTTCATTTTTAATGACTCGACGTACTTGTTGAGCTTTTTTATAATAAGCATCGTACTCATCTGCACTGAGTACGAAGGTCCCCGTCATTATTCTTCTTTTTACCTCTTCGCCAAACCCTTCTGTTCTGGTTTTCTTGAACGTAGAGTCTATATCGTGAGCTTGGCTACTTCTGTTTCCATAGAGAATACCACTGTATCGAGATAGATTACTAGAGGCTTCTGCGGTAGTCAGTACATAGTAGCAAGGCACCATATAGTCTAAGTATGGAAATGAAACTTCTGATACTTCATGTCCATCTACCTTTAATTTTGATATCAAATCTTGATATGCTGTTCTCACCTCTGGCTGAAGGTTATCATTTTCCATCGCTTGCTTGGAATAAGCAATTTTGTATTTTTTGTCGGTTTGTATGCTTGGTATAGACACTTCTTTTCCAGAAGAAGTAGCATCCATTTCATCCTTACCTGACATTATGCTAAGTAACAATGCGGCATCTTCTGGACTACTAGTGATAGGTCCTATTTGATCAAAACTAGAAGCATATGCCAACAGGCCGTATCTAGAAATCCGGCCATAAGTAGGCTTGAAACCAATTGTTCCAGTGAAGGAAGCAGGTTGTCTAACAGACCCACCTGTATCTGAGCCAAGTGAAGCTAAGCACAAATCTGCTTGCACCGCTACAGCACTTCCTCCAGAGCTTCCGCCCGGGACTTTAGCGTGGTTCGCAGCATTTTTTACAGGTCCATAAGCGGAGTTCTCGTTACTAGCACCCATGGCAAATTCATCACAATTACATCTACCTATCACGATTACGTCTTCGTCTAGTAAACGTTGTAATGCAGTAGCTGTGTATACGGCTTCATAATTTCCGATGATTTTGGAAGACGCAGAAACCTTGTGTCCTTTGTAGCATATATTGTCTTTGATGGCCAAAAACATACCTGCTAGTTTTCCTGCAGTTCCGTTGGCAATCTTTGCATCAAGTGCTGCTGCCTTTTGCAGCACCTCTTCAGAGAATACTTCTAATAGTGCATTCAGGTTAGAATGCTTTTCTGTTTGCGAAAGGTAATATTGTGCTAACTCGAGACAGGTTGTTTTCCCGTTGTTTATGTCAGCTTGTATGTCGGCTAATGATACGTACTTTTTAGTATTCATTCATCCTATTTATCGTCAGATTTTTCAGGTTTTGATGTGTTATCCATTCCCTCTCTGAGGCTTTCGCTTACATCATTTTTGGCTTTATTGAATTCTCTAATCCCCGAACCTAATCCTTTCATAAGTTCTGGTATTTTCCGTCCTCCAAAAAGTAAAAGAATGGCAAATACGATGATTATCCATTCCATTCCGCCCATATTTAAAAACAATAGCATAGTTTTTTATTTTAAAGTTCCTCCTGCAAACGTACTATAAATTCTCCGGATATGGGGAAGTTATACAGATTGATTAACTTCGTCCAATATCAATAATACTATGGCTGCAAGACGACCTTTTAACCTCCAAAAATGGATAGACGAACACCGTGATGAGCTCAAGCCACCGGTAGGAAACCGCAACTTGTATAAAGATGCCGGTGACTATATCGTAATGATAGTGGCAGGGCCTAATGCCCGTAAGGATTATCACTACAACGAGACCGAAGAGCTTTTTTATCAGCTAGAAGGTGATATCAACGTGCGTATACAAGAGGACGGCAAAGCAGTAGATATTCCTATTACAGCAGGAGAAATGTTTCTATTACCAGCCAATGTTCCTCATTCTCCAATGCGTAGCGAGGGAAGCATAGGTTTAGTAATAGAGTGCAAACGCACCCACGGAGAGCAAGATGGTCTGATGTGGTATTGCGACAATTGTAATAACAAGCTCCACGAGTACAAATTCCCTCTGACCGATATAGAAAAAGATTTTTTACCTCGATTTAGAGAATACTACTCTTCAGAAGAACTACTTACGTGCGATAAGTGTGGCACCGTGATGGAAACAGATGAAAGGTTTGTGTAGATCAATAAAGCAATTTTTAGTATGTCTTTGGCTTGTAACGATTTTGTCTTGCCAAGTTTCTACGGGGGAAAAGACCTGGGTGTACATGGAACTTGCTATAGATAATAAAGAGATTACAGATGAATTTATCTATGGGAGAATAGATAATGACGTACTACTAAAATTACAAAAGGGTGGCTCTTTCAATCAGCTATTCACAGTCTCTGATATAAGGTATATTGGATTAAATGATTCTTTTGAAGTTGAGGAAAACAACGGATATATAGGTAAATCAACATATCATTCGGGTGATGTAAGACAAATTGATGAGCTCAAAAAAGACCCGTTATTTTTTGATACAGGAAATCCATTGTCTGCAAGAAGTATTCGAATTAGAGATGGGATAAAATAACCGGAAGTGAATATCTACAGTGAATGCATTAAATGCAGTGAAGAATTGGCTGTTAAAACCCTTTACGAGACTAGAGGCGAACACGCCTTGCGAAAAGGAGAAGTTATTGAAATTCAGTGTGTAACTTGTAGAACCCTGAATAATATTCATATCGATGAATTTAAAGCTAAGGAGTCGAAAACCATAAAGGTCCTTGCCTTATCTGCTTTTATAGGCACGTTCGTTTTTGCAGTAGGGGCTTTCCTTTGGTTGATTTATGAAAAAGATGTGGTAATGATTTGGTATGGAGTATTTGGTGTACCATTTCTAATCTACGGATCGATTTTGGTTTATGATCGAAAAAGAGTGAGTTTGTTTAATAGACTATACTCAAAACGTTAATATTTAAACTTGTAACGCCAGGAAGAATGTTTCGGTGTATTTTTAAACTTTCTAATATTTCACAATTATTACTAATTATATTCTTACACTTTTTTGTAGTCACGGTAGTGTGGACAACAAAATTCCCAGACAAGGATTATTATGCGTTTGAGTATATCTTGTCCGCCATTCATCTATTGTTTTCTGTGATGGTGATATTTCTTTTCTATATCAATAAGTCACACCATTTTTGGTCTGTTAGAATATCAATCGTAGCTCTTCTTTTACTGATTATATCAAATTGTTATCCAACAGACATAGCATTTGATTCTTGGTTAGGGAACTCTTATAGAGAGGGCTACGGGTGGCCCTTTACATTCTATGAATTTAATCCGTTTGATTGGGTACGTTCTGATTTTCCAGAATAT
>ERZ1046568.1651-NODE-1651-length-15551-cov-9.429078_pt1 | contig 15551 bp, 10 predicted proteins | sample MGYA00383092_ERZ1046568 | MGnify/ENA primary metagenome ERZ1046568 (study PRJEB29581, sample SAMEA5548362) | metagenome | biome: marine; feature: coastal; material: water | depth 1 m | study: Short-term variability in the microbial, nano- and picoplankton... | reverse complement strand
CTATTTCATTCTATTTCATTCTATTTCATTCTATTTCATTCTATTTCATTCTATTTCATTCTATTCATTTCAATAATAATAACATTAATGCCATTCTAACGTATAATCCATTCTCCATTTGCCTAAAGTATGCTGCTCTTGGATCATTGTCTATAGTTGTATTGATTTCTTGGTTTCGTGGTAATGGATGCATAATCACTAGGTTTTGTTTAGCATTTGTTAGAATTTCCTGTGTTAAATATAAATTATTTTCTATATATTCATTATTTATTTCTTCTCCTTGTAGTCTTTCTTGTTGTATACGAGTCATATATAAAATATCAGTTGTTTCAATAACATCATTTATAGAAGTATATGTATTGTATTTAATATTTCTTTCTTGTAAAAAATCCAATGTATCTTGGTCCATCATTAATTCTTCTACACTAACAAAATTAAATGTAATAATGTAATGACTCAAAAGTCTCACTAATGAATGAACTGTTCTACCATATTTTAGATCACCAACTATACTAACAACTAATTTATTTACAGTTCCACGTTCTTCTCTTATGGTAAATACATCTAGTAGCGCTTGTGTCGGATGTTCGCCGTGACCATTTCCGGCATTTATTATAGGAATTTTAATACGAGTTTGAAGGTCGCGTAACGAATCGGTTGAATTTGTTCTCACTACTACTAAATCACAATAAGATTCAATACATTTCAATGTATCATATAGACTTTCCCCTTTTTTTGACGAAGAATTACTGTTATTTAGTGATAATACATCGCCACCTAGTTTCTTTACGGCTACATAAAATGACCCATATGTTCGACTACTGGGTTCATCGAAATATAATCCGATTGTTTTTCCTTTTAATATATCTAATTTACCGTGTTTTTTTATATTTTGTTTTATGATACACGAATTCCTAAATAGAATTCTTAAATTATCTCTAGTAAATTGTGATACATCAATAACACAATTGATTTTATGTTCTGGTTTATTATTGATAATAGCAATATTATTGATATTTTCTATATCATCATTTTCATCCGAATCATTATCACTTGGGTGTTCGGTGGAGAAAATGGGTGAATTATCCGAAATATGGACATCACAGTCTCCTATTTTTTTTGAATTATCACAATAGTTAACTATGCTATCAATATACAATTTAGTACATTTAATATTAACTAGTATATCGGTACAATAATCAATACACAATCTTCTTATAAAATATCCTGGTGTTTTTTCAAGTGTTCTAATTTTATTCGGTATGGAAATATTAATAGATAATCCGAATAATCCTTCTTTTATATATTTGTAAATAGCATCCGTATCTAATTCAATCATATTAATGCCTTGTTCATTATAATAGCTAGATGTTCCACACGTTCCATATAAAGTAAATCCGTTTTCACTAAGAAGTTTAATGGATTCCAATAATTCATTTTTATTTTCTAATGAGCCTATGGAAACTAATACATTACATTTATTTTTAATCTTAAATCCTGTTGCTTTTAATGCTTTCAAATAAGCTTCTTGGTAATTTTCACCAAAACACGCTACTTCTCCCGTTGATAACATTTCAACACCTAACCTGTTATCGGCATTTGCTAATCTATTAAATGAAAACTGTGATACTTTGACACCAGTATATTGTTCGGGTTTATCTTGGATTTCATATTTTGTTCCCATCATTATTTTTGTAGCAGTTCGGATAAAATTTACATCTTTAACTTTCGATACAAATGGAAATGAGCGAGATACGCGCAAATTACATTCAATGACTTTCAATTCATTATTTTTAGCAATGTATTGAATATTAAATGGACCATCTATTTCCAATTTTTTAGCGATTTTCTGTGTATTCAAAAGTAATAACTGTTTGGTATCTTTGTTTATATTTTTAGCAGGAAGAATTAAAGTAGCATCACCGGAATGAACACCAGCATCTTCCACGTGTTCCGAAATAGCCCATAATTTTAAAATACCTTTGTCGGCAACTGCGTCAACCTCAATTTCCTTGGCACCAATTATGAATTTACTTATTACAACCGGGTAGTCATTGGATACAATTACATTTTCTAAATAGGTATCCATTTCTTCTTGACTATATATAACACACATCATAGCACCACTTAATACATATGAAGGTCTTACTAAACACGGATACCCTACTTCATCACTAAAAGACTTAGCAGAAGAACTTGTTGTCAATTCTCGCCATTTCGGCTGATCAATACCAATATCATCCAACATTCTGGAAAACTTGAACCTATTTTCGGCATTATCGATATTTTCAGGATTGGTACCTATAATTTTCACTTGCTTTCGATGAAGACTCATAGCAATATTATTGGCTATTTGACCTCCCATAGATAAAATGACCCCCTTACAATTTTCAAAACCATAAATATCCATTACCGATTCAAATGTTATTTCATCAAAATACAATCTATCTACTTCATCATAATCGGTGCTCACTGTTTCAGGATTATAATTAATCATAACCGTTTTGTAACCTTGCGACCGCAATTCCCTCACACAATTCACCGCACACCAATCAAATTCCACCGAGCTTCCTATTCTATATACACCTGAACCTAATACTATAATTGTTTCTTCATCAAATCCTATATCGTTATAATCCCCATTATAGGTTAAATACAAATAGTTAGTAAAACACGGATATTCGGCGGCAACCGTGTCTAGTTGTTTTACTACGGGTTTAATATTATGAGTTTCTCGCAAATCGCGAACATATACTTCGGTCTTTTTTATCATTTTACTAATTTGATAATCAGAAAACCCTATACGTTTAGCACGGTGTAATAATTCTTTGTTTATATTACCATTTAGTGCCTCTAGTTTCTTTTGCATCTCAATTATTTTCCAGAGTTTTTTTAGATACCATTTGTCTATTTTTGTCAAAGTGTACATCTGGTCAACATCATATTGACCACTGTAGAAACTATTCGCTATTTTATTTATCCTATTATTATTTGGATTCATTAATTCGTCTTCGGTGCTAAGACTTTCCTTATTTGTTCCATAAAATCCAAGTATATTCTCATTTGCCATTCTTAATGCTTTCTGGAATGCCTCTTCGAATGATCTCGAAATACTCATTACTTCACCAACACTCTTCATTGAACTTCCTAACTTATCATCCACCATTGGGAATTTACGCAAATCCCATCGTGGCACTTTCACCACACAATAATCAAGACTCGGTTCATAACAAGCGGTAAGCCGTGTTATAGAATTCTTAATTTCAAGCAACGAATACCCCAGTGATAATTTAGCCGCAATATAGGCTAATGGATATCCAGTTGCTTTGGACGCCAACGCCGATGACCGTGACAGCCGTGGATTGACTTCTATAATATAGTATTTGGACGATTCTGGGTCTAGCGCATATTGAATATTACATTCACCGATAATACCGAGGCGCCTTATTACTTTAAACGCTACCGTTCGTAAGCAATTATATTCTTTGTCTGTCAATGTTTGTGAAGGCGCTACCACTATAGATTCACCAGTATGGATACCAAGTGGATCAATATTTTCCATATTACATACGCTTATACAGTTGTCATAGGCATCTCGTACGATTTCATATTCCAACTCTTTCCATCCCTTTAGACTTTTGTCGATGATAACTTGCGAGTTATTGTTGAAAGCTATACTGAGTATAGCTAGCATTTCTTCTTTGTCATTCGCAAATCCTGATCCTAATCCACCCAAAGCAAATGAACTCCTAATTAATAAAGGAAATCCGATTTCTTTACTAAATTCCAAGGCTTCGGAGACATTTGATACTACTTTACTGGGTGCCGTATATTCACCTATTTCTTCTAGTATATTTTTGAATCTTTCGCGATCTTCGGCATCCATTACTGTTTCAAGCGATGAACCCAAGATTTTAATGTTTTCAAGGTGGCCTTGTTCATACAATAATACTCCACAATTTAAGGCGGTTTGACCACCAAAAGACAATGATATTCCATCTGGATGTTCTTTATCTATTACTTGTTTCACGTATTCTGGTGTTACTGGTAAATAATATATTTTATCGGCTAAGCCCTTTGATGTTTGAATGGTGGCAATATTTGGGTTGATTAGAATGACTTCGACATTTTCTTCTTTGAATGCCTTTATTGCTTGGGAACCGGAATAATCAAATTCTCCCGCTTGACCTATACTTAATCCACCCGAACCTAATATGAGTATTTTTCGTATTTTATTTTTGATATCTTTGACATAATTAATACTACTTGATGCATTTTCATTTACAATTTCATAAATTCGGTCTCTTATATTAAATGTGGTCTTACACCTTTCGACGAAAATATCAAATAAGAATAGTGTATCTGTAGGACCCGCTCGTGCCTCGGGATGAAATTGGACGGAAAAAAAAGGTTTATTTTTATGAATTAGACCTTCATTCGATTGATCATTACTATTTATAAATAATTCATTCCATTGAAATAATTCATTATTTTCATTATTTTTATTTAATAATACTTCATATCCGTGATTTTGGGATGTAATATAGCACTTTTGAGTGCCTATTAAATTACAAGGAATATTATGTCCACGGTTTCCATATTTCATTTTACCGATAGTGTTTCCGGACGCCAATCCTATTAGTTGATGGCCATAACATATACCAAACACCGGTATTGGTTTTTCACATTTAAATAATTCCTTTAGTTGGTCTACTACAACCCAAGAATTAGTTGGATCACCTGGACCATTACTAATAAAAATTCCGTCGTATGTATTACCGAATACTTCATCTAGGAAGTTATATTTAGTATCTACAATTGTTAGTTGAATATTATTTCTCAATAAAGCACGTAATTGACTATTTTTAATACCACAATCAATAACAAGAATATTTAATAAATCTTTATTGGCATTTATAATTATTTTATTCCCGGTAGTTACCTTCCCGAATAATTCGAGTTTTAAAGAAACATCATCTAAATTTATTGTATCTACCATAGGGAAATTACTTACTCGATTATTAGAAATTTCAGGATTACTTATTCTACCAACAATATCTTTATTTTCGCGAATTATCTTTACAAGTTCTCGTGTATCAATACCTGATATTCCTATTATACCGTTTTCATTTAGCCAATCTCCTAGACTTTTCTTGCCTTTCCAATGAGAATACTTAGGATTATATTCACCCACAACAAGAGCCTTAATGTGAATACTATTTGATTCAAATATTTTATCGATACCATATTCATCATATTGTGGTTCGCCGATCCCATAATTTCCTATTAATGGATATGTTAAAACCAATATTTGATTCAAATAAGATGGGTCACTTAGTGATTCGGGATATCCTACCATACCCGTTTGAAATACTATTTCACCATAGGTTTCATCACTAATTTCCTTACCAAATGATTTGCCAATAAAATTATGACCCGTATTTAATTGGAGATTAATTTTCATAGTTAGTTAGTTAATATTTAATAGTTAATAAAATTTTAAATTAAACTATAAAAAAGAAAAAATAATTATATTAATTTAAAAATAATTATATTTAATTTAAAAATAATAATGTTATTATTATTATTACAATTGTAATTTATCTAGTATATTTTTTTGTATTTTTTTAATATCACCTTCAATCAAATTCCATAATATATCATATGTATTATCGTGATTGTAGTTTTCTCTATAATTGTAATCGGAATTATTGTGCCATATTGCCTTTTTAATATGTTCGGGATTTATATAGTCATATTTATACGTTATTTTTCTTAATATTTCTGGAAAACAATGATAATCAATCGCCTCATTAAGAATTTCCGTTTTTTTTATATTCTTAATAGTTCCTATATCTACTGGAACGATTTCTAAAGAACGTAGTTTTAAATCAATATGAGTGTCAGCATTTTTCCCAATGAGCCTATTAAACCATATATTTGCGTAATAGTGAACCATATTAACATCACAAATCATACCACCATAAGAAGCCCTTAGTACCATTGAATATATCATAGACATATCAAATATATCTAACTTCGCTAATTCTTCGCTATGTTTTCGCAAATCAAACCTAGTTTCATTAATTATAGGTATATCCCAATATGGATTTATTGTTATAACTTCTACGACACCCAGAAGCCAATTAATCTGGCCTTTAGACGGTTTCCATAATGGATAACTGGCACACATCCAAGCCAATTCATTTAAACAATGATGTGCTGTCGTATCTTCTAGAACAATAATAAATAATCTTCTCAAAAATTCATTGAAGTTCGTTTTAATAAGTGTTTTACTAGTTTTAAGGGCTATTTCTAAATTGCCACGACGGATTGCCTTTTGTAGATTAGATTTTAATAGTGGAGTATGTTGAATAGTTTGGTTTAGTTCTATATTATATAGATCATCTGGATTTGTTTCGATATTACCACAAACAATAATAGTTTCATTTAATTCTTTGACAGCAACCTTTTTTTCAAAGTTTATATTTTTCTTTAGTGGTTTCTTTTCAAACCATAAAGCATTATTAGTTTTCTTATTGTAAAAGAAATATCTGTGAATACTATTAATAGGTTTAATACCTTGGTTATTTCTTGAAAGCCATTTATCTAATGTATTCTTCATAATTGAATTAAGAATACAAAATAATACAAAATAATACAAAATAATATTAAAATAATATCAAAATAAAAAAATATATATATAAATCAAATTTTTAAGCTTCATTTTCATTCAATAGTTTCCATACATTAAGATCTCCTATGTGGCCAGGTCTATGGGCTCTTCCTATGATTTGCATTTCAAGGTCTTTGGAAACATTATGGTACATAATAATATCAGTGGTATTTTCCAGATTGAGACCACTTCCACAAAATTTGGAATTTAAAAGCATAATGTTTATTTTATCTTCCGTTTTATATTTAGCGACCTTGTTTCCGATTACTTTCGAAGGACCATTCAACATACAATATTTATAATTCTTATCGTCCATAAAACATTTCATATTAATAAAGCTTCCACCATAGTCTGAAAATATTAAAATTTTGCGTTTATTTGTTGTATCCTCCGCTAATTTCTCCAAAAGGATTGTAAATTCCTCATATTTATCCTTCTTTTCATTAATAACGGGTTGTTGGATTGGTTCTTTCGGTCCTGCGTCATTCAATATAAGCATAGTATCATTTGTAATATTTGCTCTACAATATGGGCATTTTGCTTGGTCGTGTGAATTATTGACTTTCATTACTTCCGTCAAACATTCCAAACAGTATTTAGTATTACAACATTTAGTATAACACGGATTTTCTGGTTCATCGTAGCAAATAACACATTGTTGATTTTCTTTAACCTTTGTTTCTATATCTTTTATTTTACTATTTAGTTCATCTTTCTTCTTATTTTCTTTAGCAATGGCAATTGTTTTCAAATAATTAGTTAATGTGGCATCATCTTGAATTTTTATAATTTTAATTTCAATTTTCGACATTTTTTCTTTTATACTTTTTGTAACTACACTAATTAGATTATCGCTAGTTGTTTTTTCACATTTAAAACTACTAATGGCACCTTGGATATCCCCACCATTAATCATATTAATGATAGTTTTATTTAATACTTCTCCTATAATTTTTAAAATGGTCGGGTTCTTACAAACAATAGTATTAAATTGAGGATTAGTCAGTAAGAATGACTCTGCTATAAATTCCTTTGTATTCTCGAAACACATGTCGTCAAAGTAAGTTGTATTATAATAGAAATGTTGGAAGCATCGTTTAATTTCCCTATTATTAGTTGTGACACCACCTTCGTCTCTTCTTTGCGTTATACCTCGAGAATATATATGATAACTCGATTTTTCACCCGTTTCAGGATTAATAAAGTAAGATTTAGGCGTAAATTGTTTAAGATTCTTTTTTGACGAAGAAATAAACCAGGTGAATTCTGCTCGCAGGGGAAATGAATTGTGTATTTGAATACTATCTACTTCATCTATGAATATGCGCTTATACTTATAAGAAGTATAGTCCTTAAAAGCATCACATAATTTGTATTGTCCTCTGACAATATCGGTTGTTCTAATACTAGAAATACAAACCATATCAAATGTTTCAAAGTATTGGGTTACCGTCAAATTACTATTTTCTTCTTGTGCCTTAGTTATATCTTCGTCTATTTTTTTCATATTCTTTTTTTCGTCAATAAAGATACATTTAATACTGGGTTCATTCTTGATATATTGCTTCCATTGAGACATTGTTGGATGTGGAACAATAAGAATGCTTAAATCTATGATTGTATCTAAACTATATTGTTGTTTATGTTTAATTTCAGTGAAGAAGTCATTTTTCACTATACGTAAATTAAAATTTTCAGATTTCTTTATAGATTTATTGTTTGCTATAATACTCAATGCAGTTAGCGATTTACCAGCACCTACTGGATCAGCAATTAAACCCATACTATATGTAATATTGTTTAAAGACGCATTTTGATTCTTTTGTTCAAAATCATCGCAAGCATGAAGTAATGCCAATTGATGCGGTTTGAGATTAGTTTTAATTTTAGTTGGTTGTTCGGCGCGAGAACTTGTATTGTCCAAAATAGGCATGATTAGATATATATAGATATATATATATACGTGTCTTAATATAATAAATAACTTATTGAATTATTTTTTTTCAATTTTTTAATTTGTTACTAGGAATATATCCATCCAGGGATATAATCCTTTCCAACGTCTCATATATACGTTGATGTATTCATTTTTATTTGTTTTTTTTTCTTTACTATGTATTGCTTAATCGTATTACGTTTAATGTAAATCGCAATAAGAACAATAAGAATAGAAACCGTAATAAGAACAATAAATCCGGATTTAATACCATTGTTATTAGTATTAGTATTACTTTCTTCTGAATTGGCTACTGTGTCATTGGCTACAGTGTCATTGGCTACTGTGTCATTGGCTACAGTGTCATTAGCTATGGCATTGAGTGTTAGTTTCTGTCCTCGATTACTGAAATTATTATTGCGACTGCTCATTGCCTTCATTGTTCCGTTCTTACTTGGTTTCCTTGGACTCATATTAAAATATGGTGGTGCTCGGTTTAATAAAGCACAATTTTTCAATGATTGTTGATCATTTCCTTTATTTTGATTAATGTATTCATCATAGGTATAACACATACTATTGTTGTTCAATGGTTGATAAATAGAAGCAAGTATATACATAGTATCATTGTCAAATAATTGATATTGGTTTTCATATCCGGGTATATTATCTTTGTGACTATCAATTAATACCACATTACTGCGATCTGTTCCTGCTCGACCTTCACCATCATTTCCTGGTGGATTATAGTCGCTTCCAATAAATTGAAAATGAATATAGTCATCAGTGGATACATTTAGATTATTTGGGACAAAGTCGTATTCAATACAATTTCGGACTTGAGCTATATTTCCACGTTTACCTTGGACGTTTAAATTATATATATTTTTATTCAATAATTCCGGTGTTCTTGGAATAATATTGAATGTATATGTTCGGTCTTCAAATGTTCGTCCATATTGTGCTGTGTTAATCGCGAGTCTCACTGGAACATTTTGGCTAGTATTTAAAACCGGATTGTTTTTTAATTTACCATTGTCTGTATTGGTGAATTCCCATGGTGTTTCATTCGTAGAAATGTTGTATCGCAACCGTAAAATACAATTGCTCTTAGGAGTGCTTGGCAATCTCCAAAGATATTCGGCGTGTTTAGTACCGTTATATTGTGTGCTGACTCCTAATCTATTTATAATACTACTTGGCGCATCCTGGCACGTAATATTACAATTGGTATATTTGGGATATGTATACCATAGGCCTCCGTGAGTTTCACATTCTTCGGCGTTGTTTGAAAATTGTGAACCACCAACACAATCGTGTTTTACACTATTACAACGAGAATTCTTTGTATAATAAGGACATCGTGAAGTATTAGTTGTTAAAATTGCTATATCTACCCAATCGCTTTCTCCCCAATATGGATAATAATCGCGTTCTTCCGGGCATTCAAAGCCATAGCGATTTCCATTGGGATTTTGGCGTGTGTATATGGCACTTTCTCCTTTGAGATTTTGGTTGGCAGTAAAAAGAAATGGGTTCCTTTCACGGTCTTTACAGCGTTGATAAAAACCGTAGTCCTCATTAATACCATATTGTTCTGGATTTGTTAAATCATTGTAGGGTTCTTCGGGAACACGTTGAGTACAGGTATTCCCATTTGTATCTTGTGGTTTGCCGTTTTGGATAGTATCACTACAAGCATATTGTAGTATAAATTGACAATCATTATTTTCACCACAATTATGTTGAGCAGTCCATCTTATTGGGATAATAGTATCAGTATAATAATTCATTGAATAGCAATTTATATTGTTATTATTTTCGGGGCGGTCACAAGATACAGCATAGCCACCTGCCGCATTATTTTGACTATCAAAAAGACGGTTGGCATTATTGCGATTATTGTTACGTTCGTCGCAACGGTTATTATTTCCACGAGGATTATGTAAATAGACATCTGCATTTACTAAATTTAGTAAGAAAAAAAAAATAATATAAAGCATGATGATGATATTATTGTGTTAATTATTATATAATTCATAACTTTAAATAAAATCGAAAAATTTAAAGTTGGCTATAATTTGAATTAGTAGATGATGTTTTAACGACTTTCAGGGGTGGTGGTAAATATTTACACTCATTTTTTATATTTAATATTTTTTCCTCCATTTTCAATAGAAAATCATTTTCATTGGGTTCTTGGATTTCAAATTGAACTTTCGTTATTAGTTTATCATAAGAATCCGCTGCTTTCCGGAACATTTCCGATTTAACATTGAAAGCACACGCACTTGAAAGAGACTGAAATATACTGGCTATTGATGTTAAAACACCAACACCAATTAATAGTATTTTCTTTTCTTCTTCGGGAATAATATCGCTACTGGAAACAAAAGAAAGCATACTTGAAACGGATGTAATGATTATAGTCGGCATTACTAAATAAAAATTTTTACGAGAGTAACTATAATACGCATTATTATATAATTCCTTCTCGACTTCAATTTTCTCGTATAATGTATGTAGATTACTAGTTGGCATTTAGTAAATATAGTAAAATAATTATTTAATATGAAATAAAATAATTAATATGAAATAATTAATATGAAATAATTCAGATATATAATTGCTGTTTAATAAAGGTTTCTTGATTACATATATGACACCTATATTCATTCTTTATACAATCGCCACAAAAACAATGACCGCAAGGAACTAAACATATAGATATTCTTTTATCCATACATATTTGACATTCCAATGCAGTATTTTTATCTATAATTGATTTCGCTTCATTTATTCGTATGAGTTCATCTAAAGATTGGATTTCTAGAAGTTTATTTTTCTTTAAAACTTTGTAAAAGTCATTTTGATTAACTCTTAAAAATTTAGAAAGGTCGTCGTCGTAACTATTACTAGTATCCGATTTTTTGATTCCTACGTATTGTAGAAATCTATTCATAATATAAGTATTTAAAAATATTTCAAAAAAAATATATATTACCATTAATTATATGCTATCATTCAAACAAAACTTTGATTTTGAAAAACGTAAAACTGAATCGTCAAAAATTAGAGAAAAATACCCCGATAAATATCCGGTAATTGCTGAAAAGGGAAAAAATTCTAAATTACTACAAGCAGATAAAACTAAATTTTTAGTACACGAAAATATGACTATGGCACAATTTATGGTTGTGCTTCGTAAAAGATTAACATTGAATCCCGAAGACGCTTTATTTATATATGTTGGTGAAAATACATTGGCAGCATCATCTATGTCAATTTCAAGTTTATATGATAGTTATAAAGACCCGGATGGATTTTTATATTTAACATATTGTTCTGAAAATACATTTGGGAATTAACATTTTCTTTTACTTTTACTTTTATTTTTCTTGGATTTTTTCTTTAAAGATTTCTTCTTCTTTATGGTTCTTTTCTTTCTTGCACCGCCGGCCGATCGGCGCAATTTTTTACTATTTCTATTTGCGACAATAATTTGTAGTAGCAATAATTCTTTAATCAAACTCTTTTCTAAGTATAGTTTTTCATTTTTTTTTGTAAAACGTGTCCTAACATACATAGAACCAAACCATTTAAAATATTGTCCTTCCATATAATTAATTAATTTACTTGCTAGAGGATGTGTATTTTTTGAGTTTAATTTACTTCTATTAATAGTAAAATCGGTATTTCTTTGAGTAAAATTATATTCATTTACGGGGGTTTCTCCACCTCCAGCACATAGAACTAATATAGGTATATATCTTGATACTATTCTTGTTGTACGTGATATTAAATTAGATGTAATATATAATAATACCATTCCAACTTCGTTAAAATCGTTTACTCCTAATTCTTCATATGTGAATTGATGAACAACGCCTAGATTTTTTAAACTATCAGTAAAATCTGGTTCGTGTCCATAAATACCATCTTTTTTTTGATAACAACATAAAAATTCAATCATTGCCTCTTGTTCTTTTAATTTATTTGCGGTGGCTATCATAACTTGTGTCCATTGAGTTTCTTCTAAACCATCACCGTCCCATACAAGTAATAGGGTTTTATTGTCTAATTTATCATACTCTAATTTATCTAATTGTCCTTTAATTTCAATTATATATTCTTCGGCTATCTCATCAATATGTTTTTTTTTATCATCCTCTGTATATATAGCAGGGTTTAATTCTGTTTCAGAGTCCAATATTCCATAACTATTATATACACCATCAGCAAACAAATTATCAAATCCTTTGAAATGAACTATTAAATCATATGTTTTATTTTGAAATTCTTTCTTTATTTTATTTTTAAGATTAGAAACATGATTGGTTTTGCTATTATTCATATCTATGTTTATAATATACAAAAAAAAAAATAATCATTTATTTTTAGGTTTCTTTTTATTCATCTTCTTCTTTAAAGATTTCTTTAAAGATTTAGACTTCTTAGAAGATTTCTTCTTTTTTGTTCTTTTCTTTCTTGCTCCGCCAAGTGCGTATGTTCTTCTAATCCGAGCGTCTAATGTATTTTTAATCGCACTCGTTTCTACACCACCGTCTTTTTTTTTATTTTTACGAGAATGAACTGTATGAGAAGTAAACCAGTTAAAGGTAACTGGGATCATATGATCAACTAATTTCATTGCTAGAGGATGTTTCTCTGCTGGGGTTACAATTTTGCCATCAATAGTAAAATCGGTGATGTTTCGAGTAAACTTATATTCATTTACTGGGGTTTCTCCACCTCCAGCACATAGAACTAATATAGGATTATAATTAGTTTTATTATTATTATATAAATTTAGATTTTTTACACGGTTTATTAAATTAGATGTAACATATAATAATACCATTCCTACTTCTTCATGACCTGATACTCCTAATTCTTCATATGTGAATTTATGAACATTGCCTAGTTCGTTTAAATCATTAGTAAAATTTTGATCGTGTCCATACATACCAGATTTAGTTTGATAACAACATAAAAAATCAATTTTTGTCTCTTGTTCTTTTAATCTGTTTGCGGTGGCTGTCATAACACGTGTCCATTGAAGATCATCCAAACCATCACCGTCCCATACAAGTAATAGTTTTGTACCATTTAAATCTTGATTATTTAGGTTCTTTTTAATTTCGTTAATGTATTCATCCGCTATTTCTTGAATGTGTTTTGTTTTATCATCCTCAGAATAATTTACATTAGAATTTACATTAGAAATTGCATTAGAATTTACATTCTTAGCCGGGTTTCGTCCATTATATACACCTTCCTTAAATAACTCATTAAATCCTTTGAAATGAACTATTAAATCATATATTTTATTTTGAAATTTTTCATTAATCGTACTATTAAGTTTAACTATTGAATTAGTAACACTTTTACTGTCTAAAAGCATTTGATTATTCATGTTTATAATATATAAAAATAAAATAATTATTTATTTTTCGGTTTCTTATGAGCAGAATTAGCTATTTTTTCTTGTTGAACGCGTATATGTTTCGAATTATAAAGTTCTTTACTAGTATTAGTCTTTCTACTATCACGCTTTGAACCTCCTCTTCCTGATTTAACTTTATTTATCGAAAAGTCTCCATATTTGTCCATGATTAATATTGTGTTCCTTAGAATATTATTATATATTTCCCTATAATAATTTTTTATTCAATTTTTTATTTTATTTTATTTTAGTTTATTTTATTTTAATTAGTCTCGTATTAAGAAATCGATATATCAATCAATAAGAAATCGATAGAATATTTTTCACATTTTCACATTTTCACATTTTCACATTTTCACATTTTTATTTTCATATTTTTTCAGGCTCTCTCTCTCCCTAAAAAAAGTTGATTTGCTGGCTCATTTTATTCCTTTTTTGATAATTTCCTTATGATTTTACTATTTTGATCATAATAATTAGGTTTCAGTTTATTATTAAAAAAAAAGTCGTAAAAAAGTCGTAAAAAAGTCGTAAAAAGTCGTAAAAAAGTCGTAAAAAAATCATAATAAAAAAATAAAAATATTGTAATATATTAAGAATTATGGTATTATATAATTGTAAAACTTGTAATTATTCTACAAAGTATAAATATGACTTTAATAAACATCTTAAAACAAAGAAACATCGTGTTAATGAAGATTATTCCATTAAAAACATAAAAGAAATAATGGGTATGAACCAAAATGAACCAGAAATGAACCAAAATGAACCAGCAATGAACCAAAATGAACCAGTAATTTTACAAAAAGACGTGAAAAAGTATCCTTGTGACTATTGCGATGAATCATTCAATACTATTCCAAGTAAACGCAGACATGAATTACACCGATGTAAAGAGAATACTAATGTTTCCAATTCCATTATTACAAAGCAGGAAACACAAATCAAGAAACTCGAAAAGGAAAAAGAAAATCAAATAAAGAAACTTGAAAAGGCAATGGAGAAACAGCGTAAAGAAATGGCTAAACACATAGAATTACTCCTGACAAAAGTAGGAAATACCACTATCAATAACACTAATAATAATAATATTCAATTGAATAACTATGGAAGCGAAGACTTGAGTCATATAAGCGATGCCTTGAAAACATATCTCATTAAACATCCCTTTGGAGCTATACAGCAACTCATTGAAAAGATCCATTTCAATCGCGATAAACCTGAAAATATTAACCTTATGATTACTAATAAAAGGGATAATAAGATTAGTGTTTATGAAGATGGAAAATGGGTCTATCGCAATAAAAAGAAAACGATACAACGTCTCATAGATAATAAATATTATATTCTCGATGACCATTACAATGATATAGATGAAAAAGAACTATCGCAATTCAATCATACTAACTATAAATCGTTTAGTGAGAAGATGGATGACAATGATAAGCAATTATTAGAACAGTTATACGAAGACGCGGAAATCATCATATTGA
>ERZ1046568.1646-NODE-1646-length-15601-cov-16.810884_pt1 | contig 15601 bp, 12 predicted proteins | sample MGYA00383092_ERZ1046568 | MGnify/ENA primary metagenome ERZ1046568 (study PRJEB29581, sample SAMEA5548362) | metagenome | biome: marine; feature: coastal; material: water | depth 1 m | study: Short-term variability in the microbial, nano- and picoplankton... | reverse complement strand
CTGGAGAGGACATACTCCCCTGCTCACCTCGGTAAAAAAAGTAGGGCAGATCACGCCCTTCAATGACCTGAATTCTTGCCGCAAAATGCCCCACTGAAGCCCCGTAGTTAATAATGGGGCGATTTGCGACGAGGTCGCCCGCGGCCTGAGAAGGCAGAGCGCCCGCCTCCATCTCAAGCTGTGTCGTTACGCCATCGAGAACATTTCGTTGCTGTCCCAAGGGCGTCAGGGTGTGACTGTGGATGTCTATAAAACCCGGCGCCACCACGAGGCCGGTCGCATCAATCGTCTGGCTGCCTTGAAGAGGGGTTGTGCTGATTGCCACCACTCGCCCCTGCCGAATACCCACATGCCGAATGGCATCTAAACCACTTTCAGGGTTGATCACTCGACCGTTGTTGATGACGAGTGAAAACTCCCCCGCGGCACTGGCCACCGGCACTGGGGGAGCGATCAGCCCCCACGCCAAAAGGAGCACTGTAATCAGTGCTCTGGGGGTGCGTGTAGCCTTACTCAGGATAGCCTTTGCACCTGCGGCTATGCCTCCTGATCACCGGCATTGGCTTTGATCGCCTCGGCCAACTCTCCTGAGGCTTCCATCTCAGCAATAATATCGCAGCCGCCAATTAGCTCACCGTCAACCCAAAGCTGCGGGAACGTCGGCCAGTTGGCATAAATCGGCAAATTGGCACGTATTTCCGGGTTCGATAAAATATCGACATAGGCAAACCGCTCACCGACACTCGCTAAGGCCTGCACCGCTCGAGCAGAAAATCCACATTGCGGCTGGTTCGGGGAACCCTTCATATATAGAAGCACCCGATTATTGGTGACCTGCTCTTTGATCGTTTCCATAATGTCCATGCTGCCCTCCAAAGTGCAGTCATTGGGCTGCCGATGAGCCCGCTCTCAGTTAGCGGCATAGTATAACGCCGAGTGGACGCGGATACATGCCCGATCACGGCATGTTTAAACCATCCTCCGCAAACTGTAGACTTGCGCGCTCACTCAACTGACCGGTCTTAGAGCTATGTCAGCCATTATGCGCACCTACAAACAGTTTCCGGTCGCCTTTGTTCGAGGACAGGGCGCGACCCTGTGGGATGTGCAGGGCAGGCCTTTCCTCGATGGGCTGTCAGGCATTGCAGTGACAAACCTAGGCCACTGCCACCCCAGGGTGACTCAAGCCATTGAGGCGCAAGCCTCGCAGCTAGTGCACACCTCGAACCTGTTTCGGATTCCCGGCCAAGAACAGTTGGGGGCCGAACTGATATCGGCCACCGAGATGGAGTCGGTTTTTTTCTGCAATTCGGGTGCTGAAGCCAATGAAGTCGCTATCAAACTGGCCCGCCGCTACGGTCACGACCGCGACATAAAAACACCAACCATTGTCGTTTTGGATCGCGCCTTTCACGGCCGCACCCTTGGAGCCTTGGCCGCCACAGCGGGCGAAACCATGCGGCAACCTTTTGAGCCTATGGTTCCGGGATTCATACGTATTGCCCCGGAGGATTTTGAGGGGCTCAAAGCACTCGAAGCCGAGGCCAATATTGTAGCGGTGCTTGTTGAGCCCGTTCAGGGGGAAGGTGGTGTCCGGCCACTGTCTCGGGAGTACCTGCAGGCGTTGCGATCACTGTGCGACCGACAAAGCTGGCTGCTGATGTTTGACGAGGTACAAACGGGCAACGGGCGGTGTGGCGCTCTTTACGCCTACCAGCGTCTCGGCGTGACCCCCGACGTGCTGATAACGGCGAAAGGCCTGGGTAATGGCTTTCCCATTGGTGCATGCCTTGCCAAAGGGGAGGCCTCAACAGCGCTTCAGGCAGGTGACCATGGCACCACCTATGGCGGCAGTCCTCTCGCCTGTGCCGCCGCTAGTGCCGTCGTAAACACCCTCGCCAACCCTGATCTGCTCGCCAGAGCCGATGTGATTAGAGAACACATTCTGCAGGCTTTACATGGCCACCTTGCAAACCCTACGAGAGTCACAGATATCCGAGGTCTAGGACTCATGCTGGGGATCGAGGTGGCGGTGCCAGCGATGGGCTTGGTCGCCGCCGCCCTTGAACAGGGCGTTGTGATTAATGTAACTGCAGGCAACACCATAAGACTTCTGCCACCGTTGGTCATGACCAATGATGAGGCCAAACAGCTCGGTCACAGTGTGGCTGAAATTATCAATCAAGCGCCGGAGATAGCGGCATGAGCAAACCCAAACATTTTCTCACACTGAGTGACCTGACCTCTGACGAACTTAGGGGCATTATTGGCAGAGCCAACGAACTCAAAGCCCAGCAACGCGAGGGCGTCGCACACGCGCGCTACCCGGGCAAAGTATTGGCTATGTTATTTGCCAAGGCCTCTACGCGGACCCGGGTATCTTTTGAAGTGGGCATGCGTCAACTTGGTGGCAGCGCTTTGTTTCTCTCTTCAGCAGACACACAGCTGGGGCGCGGTGAGCCCGTTGAGGACACCGCCAGGGTGCTGTCATCGATGGTTGATCTCGTGATGATTCGCACCCACGATCACAGCAGCGTCGAGCGGTTTGCAGAGTTTGCATCGGTGCCCGTTATCAACGGCCTGACCGATGACTACCATCCCTGCCAACTTTTGGCCGATATGCAAACTTGGTTCGAACACCGCGGTGACATTAAAGGCCGACGCGTATGCTGGCTGGGCGACGGCAACAATATGTGTCACTCCTACATTAACGCCGCACGGTTACTCGATTTCGAACTGGTGGTGGCCTGCCCCGACGGCTATCAGCCCGCCTCGCAGCTGGTGTCAGAAAATAGTGATCGCGTTCGTATTGTTCATGATGCCAAGGAGGCGGTTCAGGGTGCCGACCTACTGGTTACCGATGTCTGGGCCTCTATGGGGCAAGAGGATGAACAGAAAGAGCGCAGTGCCGCAATGGCCCCCTATCAACTGAACCGCGAGCTCCTAGCTATGGCACAGCCAGACGCCCTATACATGCACTGTCTGCCCGCTCACCGAGACGAAGAGATTTCCTCAGAACTAATGGCTGCGCCGGAAACCGTGATTTGGGACGAGGCCGAAAATCGACTGCACGCCCAGAAAGCGTTGATCGAGTTTTTACTCGGCTAAATCCCTGTCGTTGCGCCTCGGAGGCGTCCGGGGTGCACTTTTGGGTGTCCCCACTGTGCGGGTCAATAATTTGTCCCAAAAATATCAATAAAAACAGCGTCACCTATCCACACCCCTTCGATATTGAAACCTGTCAACATTGGCAGTGCTATCAATGTAAGTAAGCACTCACGTAGAACTATTTGCACAGGTTGTACACAGGTGTTCCAGCCTTTTTCTCTATTGCATTAGTCGCAACACCCGCCTATCTTGGGTTGGTCGGATCTCGTTACCCCTACATATTGGGTCTAGGCCGCGCTTAGGCGTTGGCGGCGAATGGGCGGAAAACGGCACAACCAACGCGAGCGGCGACCAGACCCCAGCGTAGATTTATATATTTTGACGAGGCCAAAATAAGATGCAAACAGGCACAGAAACCGGAACCTCAACGCTGGCTGGCGGCACAGCTCCAGTTACAGGATCAGAAAACACCCAATCAGGGCGACTTCAAGCCACCGCACCGGGCCAACTGAGGGTCATCAAGCGCAACGGCACTGTAACCAGCTTCGAAGACAGTAAAATATCGGTAGCCATTACCAAGGCTTTTTTAGCGGTCGAGGGCGGCACTGCAGCCGCGAGTAGTCGTATCCACGAGACCGTGGCAAAACTGACCGAGAATGTCATTACAACTTTCAAGCGGCGCATGCCTTCGGGCGGCACCATTCATATAGAAGACATACAAGATCAGGTGGAATTAGCCCTGATGCGAGCAGGGGAACACAAAATAGCGCGGGATTACGTTATCTATCGGGAAGAGCGCGCTCGTGACCGCGCAGCGAAAGCAGCGTTATCACCTGAATCCCAAGCCGCAGCCAGTGGCATTAACGTGGTAATGCCCAATGGCAGCCGCGAACCCCTAGACATAGAACGGGTGCGCACCATCGTATCCGAGGCCTGCGCTGATCTGGTCGACGTCAGCGAGTCCGCTATCATCGACGAAGCACTGCGAAATCTGTACGACGGCGTAACCGCAGAAGAAGTCAGCACATCGCTGGTCATTACGGCTCGAACCATGATCGAGCAAGATCCCAACTACAGCTATGTCGCAGCCCGACTGCTACTCGACAACTTGCGAGCAGAGTCTTTGGATTACTTGGGCGTGGCGAAAAGTGCAACCCAGAAAGATATGCAGGCGCTCTACAGTGAAGCACTGAATGCTTTTATCAGCCAGGGTGTGACCCTAGAACTCTTATCTCCTGAGCTTCTAGAGTTCGATATCGCAGCCTTGGGACAAGCGCTGCTGCCAGAACGCGACCTCCAATTTAGCTACCTAGGGTTACAAACACTTTACGACCGCTATTTTATCCACGCGGACGAAGTGCGTATCGAGCTACCCCAAGTATTTTTCATGCGGGTTGCCATGGGCTTATCGATTCGTGAAGACGACCCGAATGCACGAGCCATTGAGTTCTATCAGCTCTTGTCATCCTTCGACTACATGAGCTCCACACCCACACTGTTTAACTCGGGAACCTTGCGGTCACAGTTGTCGTCTTGCTATCTCACCACCGTCCCCGATGATTTATTCGGCATTTACGGCGCAATTCAAGACAACGCCATGCTATCCAAGTTCGCTGGCGGACTCGGAAATGACTGGACCCCAGTGAGGGCGTTGGGCTCTTACATCAAGGGCACCAACGGAAAAAGTCAGGGCATTGTGCCGTTCTTGAAGGTAGTGAACGACACTGCCGTCGCCGTTAATCAAGGGGGCAAGCGGAAGGGCGCGGTATGCGCTTATTTGGAGACTTGGCACCTCGACATAGAAGAGTTCCTAGAGCTTCGCAAAAACACCGGGGACGACCGCCGTCGTACCCACGATATGAATACAGCCAACTGGATTCCTGACCTTTTCATGAAGCGGGTGTTTGAGGATGGCGATTGGACCCTGTTTTCACCCAACGACGTGCCTGACCTGCATGATCTTTACGGTAAGGCGTTCGAGGAGCGCTATGCCCAGTACGAGGCTATGGCCGCGACTGGCGAAATTCGAGTGCACAAAACCCTTAAAGCTCAAGCCGTATGGCGAAAAATGCTGGGCATGATTTTTGAAACAGGTCACCCATGGATGACTTTCAAAGACCCATGCAACGTGAGGTCTCCACAGCAGCACGTCGGCGTGGTCCACTCTTCTAACTTGTGCACAGAGATCACTTTGAACACCAGCGCAGACGAAATAGCGGTCTGTAATTTGGGGTCAGTGAACCTGCCGCAACACATAGAAGACGGGAAGCTCAACCTAAAGAAGCTGCGTGCCACAGTACGAACAGCGATACGCATGCTCGACAACGTGATCGATATCAACTACTACTCGGTGCCACAGGCTGAGCAATCGAATATGCGGCATCGCCCCATTGGATTGGGCGTCATGGGCTTCCAAGACGCACTGTATAAGATCGACGTTTCCTACGCCTCTGAAGGCGCTGTCAGCTTTGCCGACCAGTCTATGGAGGCCGTAAGTTACTTCGCTATCGAGGCGTCGAGCGAATTGGCCGCAGAGCGTGGGGCGTACTCAAGTTATGAAGGGTCGCTCTGGAGCCAAGGTATTTTCCCACTCGACTCCCTAGACATGTTGGTGGAGCAACGCGGGGCCGAATATATAGAAGTAAACCGTGATATGACGTTTGATTGGCCCGAACTCAAGGGTCGCGTAGCCCAACATGGCATGCGCAATTCAAACTGTATGGCGATTGCACCTACGGCCACTATCGCCAATATCACGGGCGTGTCGCAGTCTATCGAACCCACTTATCAAAATTTGTATGTCAAATCTAACCTATCGGGCGAGTTCACTGTTGTGAACCCCTACCTGGTTAGAGACCTCAAAGAGCGCGATTTGTGGGATAAAGTCATGGTTAACGACCTCAAATATTTTGACGGCTCGGTACAGTCCATTGACCGCATCCCTGATGACTTGAAAGCTAAATACTCTACGGCTTTTGAAGTTGAACCAAGATGGCTTGTCGACAGTGCCAGCCGACGTCAAAAGTGGATTGACCAAGCTCAATCTTTGAATCTTTACATCAATAACGCCAGCGGTAAAAAGCTAGACGTCACTTACAGAATGGCTTGGTACAGCGGTCTGAAGACCACCTACTACCTCCGCAGCCTCGCTGCTACCGGCACTGAAAAGTCGACGGTTGAGTCTGGAAAACTTAACGCTGTGGCCTCGGGTGCCGCAGAAGCAGCACCACAACCCGCACCCGTACCGCAGGCTTGCTCTCTGGACGACCCAGATTGTGAAGCCTGTCAATAATCTCAAACCACGTTGAACTGAGGAGACAATACGATGCTCAGCTGGGAAGAATACAATACCGAAGAAGCCATCATTCCTGCTGCACCAGTAGTGCAGCCAGAAGTGAAAGCAGAACCCGTCGTTGAAACACCAGAACCAGTAACGACTGACTACAAACAAGGCGTAGCCGCTGATGCAGAAGCAGCTGCAATCATGGCCGACAACGTCAAAAAGGCCAAAGGTTCTATCGACCAGATCGATATTGCACCTGGCCTAGAAGAACTGGAAATGGGCGCGGCCCGAGTCAGTGTCGACGAAAAGGCAATGATTAACTGCCGAGCAGACCTCAACCAGTTGGTACCCTTCAAGTACGACTGGGCTTGGCAAAAATACATTGATGGCTGCGCTAATCACTGGATGCCCCAAGAAATCAATATGACTGCAGACGTTGCAACTTGGAAAGCCCCCGACGGCCTTTCCGACGACGAGCGTCGAATCGTTATGCGTTCTTTGGGATATTTTTCAACCGCCGACTCCCTGGTAGCTAACAATCTAGTACTTGCTATTTACAGGCTGATAACCAACCCAGAGTGCCGTCAGTACTTGCTGAGACAGGCTTTTGAAGAAGCTATTCACACCCATGCTTATCAATATTGCATTGAGTCACTAGGCATGGACGAAGGTGAAGTCTTCAACATGTATCGTGAAGTCCCCTCAGTTGCTGCCAAAGCAACTTGGAGCCTCGGCAAAACACAGAGCCTGTCGGATCCTAACTTCCGTACCGGCACGGTAGAGACCGATCAAGAGCTGCTGCGTAATCTCATCGGATTCTACTGCGTGACCGAAGGTATCTTTTTCTATTGTGGCTTTACTCAAATTCTGTCCATGGGTCGTCGCAATAAGATGACGGGAGTCGCCGAACAGTTTCAGTACATCCTGCGGGATGAGTCAATGCATCTCAATTTCGGTATCGATGTCATTAATCAGATCAAGCTGGAGAACCCCTTACTCTGGACGCCCGAGTTCCAGCAGGAAGTGATTCAAATGATTCTGGAAGGTACGGAGCTCGAAATCGCGTACGCTAGAGATACTATGCCCAGAGGTGTTTTGGGTATGAATGCGGCCATGATGGAAGAGTATCTGCAGTTCATCTGTAACCGACGCCTGACTCAGGTAGGCCTACCGGAACAGTTTCCCGGAGCCCAAAATCCGTTTCCTTGGATGTCTGAGATTATGGATCTGCGAAAAGAAAAGAACTTTTTTGAAACACGGGTTATTGAGTATCAAACCGGAGGTGCTCTGACCTGGGATTAGAGGTCCAAAAGCTCTCCGACAGCGAGAGTGCAGACTATCAAAACCCCCTCGAACATGACTCAGGGGGTTTTTTTATGGGCGTTGGTTTCTGAACTCAGTGATTCGATGGTGGGTTGAACATCAAAAGGACTTGGAAGACCAACAGGCTCAACCAAGCACCCAAGTCAATGTCACCCCTCTCCCACCGAGGCCAACCTGCAAACATCACCGGATAGCCATTACAGGCTGCGGTGACCCACAGTGGATATCTAAGAACCCTCATCCAGTGGGTGGCAGTTCAAACCGATAACGCGGCAGTGAATCTAAAATGGCCCTACCGTAACGGCGGGTCAATAAACGCCGGTCAAGCAGAGTAATGCGGCCATGATCCTCCTCAGTACGCAGTAAACGGCCGCTGGCTTGCACGAGGCGAAGTGCGGCATCTGGCACGCTGATTTCCATAAAGGCATTGCGCCCTAGAGCCTCAAGCAACTCAGCATGAGCGGCTTCCCTGGGATTATCTGGAACAGAGAACGGGAGTTTGGCAATGACAACGTGATCGCAATAAGTTCCCGGTAGATCGATACCCTCGGCGAAACTCGCCAGTCCCATTATTAGGCTGCGCCGCCCCTCATCGATATTTTCACGGTGCCGTTCCAGCAACCTTGATTTGCTTAGACTGTCCTGAACTAGGACTTCGTGATCAAGCGTCCCTGACACGCCAGTGACCACCGCCTCCATCTGACGGCGCGAACTGAAGAGCATGAGAACCCCCGCGTCACTGCTAATCAAATCTGGTAGCAAAGCGATAATTTCTTCCGTGTGAATCTCGCTATCGCTAGGGTCACTGGTTAGTTGAGGAATGGCGAAAACACCCTGTTGCGCATCAAAAGGACTTTCAACGCGTTTATACAGAGCGTCATTGGGCAAACCGGTCATAGACCGCAAACGATCAAAACTTCCCAAAGCAGACAAGGTCGCCGATGTCATGACAACCCCCGCTGCTCGGGACCACAGGTGCTGATGCAACAAATCTCGCGCTAGCACTGGACTCGCCATGAACACCACACCATCACCATTGCGCGACGCCGCTTTTAACCAGCGAGCCCAGGGCTCATCTAAATCAGGTAACTCTGCATCTTTGTAGGAATGCCATAGCTCTAACTGGCCTTCTGCTCTAGCCACCATGGCCTGAACACTGCCTAGCCAGACATCCACCGTGTCACGCAACTGCACCTCGGCTTCTTCTCGCCGGTTGTCTAATGACACTTCAACTCGTTGTGCCAGATCGAGCTGCCGACGCCAAACGTTAACGAGCCCCACCGCGTGCTCACGGAGTGCATCAGGGATAATTCCCTGAGGAAATCGATATTCGTCTGACTGATCAGCGTGCTGTTCGAGAAAAGTTTCTCCCCAAACCGCAACGTCATCGTTTAATTGCATCAGGTCGGCCAATACCGATTGCAGCTCGTCAAGGAGGCCAACCTGGCCGATGAACTCTGACAGTGGTTCGTGTTGTGCCGTCAACCACTGAGCGGTTTCTCGTAACGCCTGGCGTGTTGAGGGGCTGCGAGAAAGCAACGTGAACTGATCCAGACATTTACCGGCCAGTTGATGCCCTTCATCAAATATGAAAATGCAGTCCTCCGGGGGTGGCAAAATAGCGCCACCACCAAACTTGAGGTCAGCAAGCACTAAATTGTGATTGGCAACCACCACGTCGGCCTCCTGAAGGCCTTCTCGCGCCTTAAAAAAAGGGCATTGCTGCACGAAACCGCAACGACGGCCGCTGCATTGAACCGCGTCAGTGGTGACAATTCGGCGTATCGAATCCTCAACAGCACCGGGCCAACGATCCAGGTCGCCGTCCCAGCTGTTGCCCGCCATGGCTTCAACCATTGACTCCATGACCGGCGTGGCGTCTTCGATCGCCAAATCAGCAACCTCATCGGGATACAGCGGAATTAAAGCCGGCACGATGGCGCCAGCGAGGTGGTTATCAATCTTTTGCAGGCAGACGTAGCGCCCCCGACCTTTGGCAAGGCTCACCTTAAAGTTGAGGCCGCTGTGGTTGAGAATATCGGGGAGGTCGCGATAAATCAGTTGCTCTTGCAGAGCCACCGTAGCGGTAGCGATCACCAGTGTTTTATCCCTCGCACTCGCCACGGGTAAAGCAGCGACAGTGTAGGCGATGGTTTTTCCTGTGCCTGTACCGGCCTCGACAACCGCAATAGGTTGGGGCAGATCGGGGTCGCCTAGAGCATTCGCGACTTCGGCGATCATCTGACGTTGCCCCCAGCGAGGCTTTAAATCTCGCTGGTCGATCAGTGTTTGGTAGGCGTCACGAATACGAGCCTTAATAGCGTCAGGCAGCAATCAGAGCTCTCCGAGGGCACGACGCAGTGGATTGGCGTACATGGCCAACGCCAAAGATCTGTGCGACGCTGGCATGGCATTGATCCGAGCATCAAATTCATCGCGAGAAATGGTGCCAGGATATATGGTCACCTCAGGCACTGTTTGTGTCTGCTCTAGGCGCTGCCAGGCCCAGAGTGCTGTTTCAAAGAGTCGATACTTGCATCGGATGTGCGCATCAATAGCATTCACGACGTCACCCACATCTAATTGCTCTGTGGAGACCGGCGCACCAAAACTCAAATGAACGCATCCCTTCTGGCCTGTAATGCCTTGGCCAATCGACAGAACATCTTCCTGCTCTGACTTTACGTACCCCTCCCCTGCAGCGAGCTCAGCGGCCTTGGCCGCATCGCAGGGGTCTAACTCATAGGCGATGGCCACAGGTACGATTTTTAAAATTGGCAGAACATCGGCAATCGTTTCAGTCTGACGGTCTCTAGCTAAGGACAACATTTTAATCACCGCAGGTTCAGTACTATCGATCCCGTCTTTAGCTCGGCCTTCCCGCTGTGCGATCCAAACAGGACCCTGATTCTGGGTAACCATTGCGCGTATAAAGCCGGCCAGTTGCCGTGAGGCTGCCAATAACTCTCTGGGGCCAGAAAGCGTACGCTTGACGATGAAGCTCTTATTCAGGCGCATCAAATCCGCGACCCAGCGCTCTTTCAAAAGATTATCACCGATCGCAATTGCCAAAGTTCGATGACCTGCATCATGCAAGATGTGGTTCGTTAGCGCAGGATCCATAGTAATGTCACGGTGATTACTGATAAACAGCCAAGATTCGGTTGGGTTAAGTGACTCTAAACCATCGGAGCTAAGGCGCACGGTTCGGGTCACCATATTGGCCAACAGCGGCCTTAACTGCATTTGTACCGCGTCGACTGTCGTAAGAGGTCTGAGTCGCCGGCTTAGCCACATTTTCACAAGAGCACGAGCGAGCGTGGGCAAAAATCGGTACACAGGCCCCAACTTCCACTCAGCCAGCGTATTGATCAGGCCGGGCTCACTTCGAAGCCTCAGTAAAACATCCGCTACTTCATTATCGCGATACGGGCGAATATCCAAATAGGGATCATTGACCTCTTTCATTGTTATTGTGGTGCCCTTTTGTCGATGGCGTACTTCTTTTGGCATTCTACCCTGCCCCAAAGCCGTCGGTTTCTGATAATCTCCGTCGCCGTTGACATAGACTTCCGAGAAATCGAAATGGACGCTTCAAGCGCACTTTTAATGACCCTAGGGGCGGCAGCCCTTTTAATCAGTTGGATTCTGTTACTCATCGTCTCCTGGAAGGATGACTACGCCTGGGGTCTATTTTCGCTGCTTTTACCCCCCGCCGGCTACACTTACGGCTTATTTCGCCTCGATAAAGCAGGACAGAGCGTTCTTTTGGCGGTTTTAGGCTGGGCACTCGTCTATTTGGGTTGGTAATGTTTGCTGAGGCCCGCCCGTACCGTGGGAAGAAGTGCTCAGCATTACCGCCAAATCCACATTGACAGCCGCCCCCGGTTTGCGGACAATTCGCCGCTCTTTTTCTGACCCTTCCCTGGAGAGTCCCTTTGGCCAATTCACCACAAGCCCGCAAGCGCGCCCGTCAAAACGATAAGCGTCGGGCCCGTAATTCCAGTCTTCGTTCACTGGTTCGCACGAAGATCAAGCACGTGATCGCTGCAATTGGCACGGGAGACTTTGATGCGTCTACCGCTGCTTATGCCGAAGCGGTGCCAGTCATCGATAAAATGGTGACCAAGGGCATTATTGAGAAAAATAAAGCAGCACGACATAAAAGCCGATTAAACGCCAAAGTTAAGGCTTTAGCTGCAGCATGACCTCTAAGGCGCGGCTAGCCGCGCCTCTAAGTGCTCGTGAATGGCTTTTTCAAGCTGCCCCTTGAAGGGCCTCGCTAACAATCCCAAACTGATATAGCCCTTGGCTAATCCAGGCGATATCGACACGGTGCCTTTGTAGCCACGCCCAGAAAAAGTCAGTTGGTCGTCCTCAATGGCCACATCTGCGCCAATATCCTGCAGATAGGCCGACAGGTCGTCCAGTGCGGCAGCGCGCTCCTGATCAGACAAGTGGTGCCGTCTGGTAATATCAATTTTGCTCATTTCTTCTCCGGTAATTCGATCTTGCTCTCACCCACCCGTTGGAATCTTCCGTGCCTAGCCCTAACCTACTTGTATGAACCTATACGATTCTAGCCTGAGATTTCTATTTGATGAGGCCGATATCCGTGGCGAATGCGTTGTGCTCGATAACGCCATTGGTGAGATGACTTCGGTTCATCACTACAGCGACAGCATCAAGCAGCTATTAGGCGAATTTGCTGCAGCAGCAGTCCTCATCAGCAACAACCTTAAATATAACGGCAAGATAGTACTGCAAGCGCGGGCCAGTGGTCCTGTAGAACTCGTTATGGTCGAATGTACCAACGATCTTAAACTTCGCGGCATCGCTAGAGGTCATCTCGATGCTGAAGCGACAACGCCACTGAATCTGTTAGGAGAAGGGCAACTCGCCATCACAATAGAGCGTGACGGCGGACAGCGGTATCAAGGGATTGTTGCTCTGGAATCCCCCACTCTCGCGGGCGCTCTCGAAAGTTACTTCCTGCAAAGTGAGCAACTGCACACACGCTTTTGGCTAACCGCGCAACAAGGACGCGCGGCGGGGATGATGCTTCAACAGCTGCCGGCACAGCTACAGCAGCACGCCGCTGCACGGCAGGATCAGTGGGAAACGGCGTGCATTCTCGCCGAGACAATCACCCCCGGTGAATTGGTTGAACTCCCTCCAGCCACGTTATTACACCGCCTTTTTAATGAGACACCCGTTCGCCTGTTCACGCCAGCCACAGTCACTTTTAGCTGCTCCTGCTCTAGGGAGCGCAGTCTTAATGCACTCGCACTGCTGCCCGAGACCGAGCTAGTCGACCTGCTTGCCGATGAGGGCGCAATTACCCTCCACTGCGATATGTGCGGAACCGATTATCGCTTCGTCCAATCAGACATTCCGGCGCTCGCAGAAAATGGGCGCGTGCATTAGACTGACCACCCTGCAAATTTGCTCCCAGACAGACAGCCACGGATTTCGAAGATGAGCCAAGACAGCAACGCCAACAATCCCCAAAAACACAGCGACCTGCCCCCTTCAAAGCTTATTGAACTAGCCTTAGCACGCGGCGAAGGCACGCTTTCGGATACCGGCGCGCTGCGCGTGGAAACCGGCGCCAGAACCGGGCGCTCTCCCGCAGACCGATTTGTAGTTAAAGAGGTGTCCTCACAGGATGATATTGACTGGGGCTCGGTTAACAAAGCCTTTGAAAGCGACCGATTCGACGCGCTTTGGGCACGCGTTAAAGCGTTTGCCAGTGAGACGACTACGTTCGTTCAACACCTGCATGTTGGAGAGCACAGCGAGCACTATCTGCCTGTTCGCGCCACAACAACAACGGCTTGGCAGTCACTTTTCGCAAGAAATATGTTTATTCGCCCCGACACCTACAACCCCACCAACAAGCCTGAGTGGAAGATTCTCAATGTCCCCGGCTTTGTCTGCGACCCTCTACGGGACGGCACAAATTCTGAAGCCACGGTCATCGTCAATTTCGGTCAGCGTAAAGTGCTTATTGCAGGCATGCGATACGCAGGAGAAATGAAAAAGGCCATGTTTTCGGTGCAGAACTTCTTGCTGCCGGAAAAAGATGTCATGCCGATGCATTGTTCAGCTAACGTGGGAGAGGATGGCCAAACCACACTATTCTTCGGGCTATCTGGAACCGGTAAAACGACACTTTCTGCTGATCCATCACGCTATTTAATCGGTGATGATGAGCACGGGTGGGCTAAGGGTGCCGTGTTCAACATTGAAGGTGGCTGCTACGCCAAGACCATCAATCTGAGCCAGAAGAACGAACCTATTATCTGGGATGCCATTCGCTTTGGCGCTATCGTGGAAAACGTGGTTTTAAATGAGCAACGTCACGCTGACTACAACGACACCAGTCTTTCAGAGAATGGTCGCTGCTGTTATCCGTTAGAGCATGTGGTGCGCCGCGTGCCGCAAAACAGTGGCGGCGAGCCCAAGTGCGTGATCTTCCTCACCTGTGACGTCTCAGGGGTATTACCTCCGATCTCGATTTTGTCCAAGGAAGCGGCTGCCTTTCACTTCCTGTCGGGCTATACCGCCCGGGTTGGCTCTACTGAAGTCGGTGCAGCTGCTGGCATCCACCCCACGTTTTCCACCTGTTTTGGCGCCCCGTTCATGCCCCGTCCCGCTGGGGATTATGCAGAATTGCTAATGAAGCGCATTGAAGATTTCGGCAGCCAAGTTTACCTGGTCAATACGGGCTGGGCTGGTGGCTCAGGTGGTGCTGAAGGCCGAGGCGCAAGGTTCCCTATCCCCGTCACGCGAGCCGTGGTCAATGCCGCGCAAAGCGGTTGTCTGATAGACGGAGAGACCCAGCACCTCGACACCCTCAACCTTACATTTCCTAGCGTTATTCCCGGGGTAGACGAAAAGTACATCAACCCAAAGGCGGGCTGGGGTGACGATGACGCCTACGAAGCTCAAGCAAAAAAATTAGCGGCCCTCTTCCAAGACAATATCAATAACTTTGATGTCAGCGACGCCATTATTGCCGCAGGCCCCAAAGCACCCTGAAGCGGTGAGTCTTTGGCAGGTACAGCGGCGCTGCGCGGGAATCTTGTCTTACCAACAGACACTGCGCCGCCACTTGCCATGACCGAGGGCCAGGAAGAGAAAAGCGACGTCAATCCGCTACAGACGCAGTCAGCGCCCAACGTAACAAAACAGCTGACTCGTCTGCGCCTTGAACCCAGCTCCAGAGATTTTTACATTTGTGAATTTCCCAAGTCGGGCGTGACCTTTCTCACCGTTCTAATTGCAAACGCGCTGCTTATTGCCAACGGGTACAGAGCTAGGGCCACTTTTGCCTCAGTCCGCAATTATATTGCTGACCTGTGTGTTGGCGAGCAAGTCACATCCCACACCTTCCAAGACCCGCCGACCAGGTTTTATAAAATACACTCGGTATTTTCGCCGCAGTTTATCCATAGCCTTTACCTTGTCAGGCATCCGGTCGATGTCATGGCCAGTAATCTACGCTACGCCATTGGCAGGGGCTGGTGGCAATCCGATAATACTGAGGACTTCTTGGATCATCCCATACTGGGCATAGAAGCGTGGAAGCGGCACGTTCAGGGGTGGCTGGTAGATAATAGCTTTGCATCAGATGTCATCTTTATCCATCTCTTGCGCTACGAAGATCTGGTTGCAAACAGCGAAAAGGAGTTGCGTGCCATAGACGCAAACTTTGGGTGGCAATTGCCCGAAGACGCCATCACTGGGGCAGTGGAAGCTGCCTCAAGAGAGAATATGCGTATTCAAGAAGCAACTTACCGCCAGCACAACCCCAATCATCAATTTGAATTTGTTTCTCCGTCCGGGTCTGAGGTGGCGCCCGACTTTCGCCAGCGAATTATG
>ERZ1046568.1635-NODE-1635-length-15663-cov-6.143196_pt1 | contig 15663 bp, 15 predicted proteins | sample MGYA00383092_ERZ1046568 | MGnify/ENA primary metagenome ERZ1046568 (study PRJEB29581, sample SAMEA5548362) | metagenome | biome: marine; feature: coastal; material: water | depth 1 m | study: Short-term variability in the microbial, nano- and picoplankton... | reverse complement strand
GCGTGATTCCAAGGCACTTGTCTGCCAACGCAATCACTGCTGCATCCGTCAGGTTCCTGCAGAAACGAAAGTTGGCGTCCGTGATTCCAGGGCACTTGTCTGCCAATGCAATCACTGCTGCATCCGTCATGTTTCCGCACCAAGCAAAGGAGGCGTGCGTAAGTCCAAGGCACTTTTCTGCCAACGCAAGCAAGTGTTCATCTTTGACTGCATGTTTATTCCCATTCCCCGTTGTGAAAGACCTTGTGTGTGGAAACAACTTGCATAACCCGCCGACCATGTTTCCATTTTGCTGCTGTCCGCCATCAGTTACATCCCCATCATTTTCCGGGCCATCACCACCATCCACAGAATCCAGTGCCCGCCACCCAGATAGGACTTCAACTGGCACTGGTCCATCCCACCACCTAAAATCGAGGTGTACACCGCGAAGCTCTTGACACATGCTCCGCCAGAACTTGCATACTTGTGGGACAGCGACCATCAGCGTCTTGGCATCCAGCAGAAAGAGAATTAAGCACAGTATCTCGGGTGGCAACCATGAAATAGGAGGACCTTCATCCCCTTCGTCCATCTTAATTTTTTTTGAATCCATGGTGTTATACTTCTACATTAAAGATAATAAAAATCAATTTTTCTAATTTTTTGTTTAAAATCTCCATTAAGCGACATAAATCACTGTTTTTATTAATATTAAACTAAAATTGATTTTTATTACTAAACTATAAATATTAAATACTAAAGAAAAATATTTTAAATATGGAAACACAACAATCTAAAGAAGAAAACAATAAACTAGAAACTAAAGTATCTAAACAATTATCAAAAAAATTTAAACAAACAAAACCAAAACAAACAAAACCAAAACAAACAAAACCAAAACAAACAAAATCTAAACAACAAAAAAAAATAATGCATAAATGTTCTCCGGGTGCATTAGAAGAAATCAAAGTTACTAAAAGATGTCCGTATTGTCAAGCCAGAAAATCTCTATGTTATATACATCAAGATACAGAAGGACCATCCGAAGATGGTTATGAATGTGAAAGATGTGGCAGAGGTTTGGAAATAGGTTTTCGTTCATTAGGAGGACCTCACACGTGTAGACAGAAACCTAATCTTTCTTCCATATGTAAATCGTTCTAATAGTTCGTTTATTCTCTTTATGAAAGAAATGTAAATCACCTTGATACTGTAATCCTTTTACTTTATGTTTAACATAATTTTTCATATCTTTAATATAAGTACTACCTTTAAAATCAGTAATATAAAGTGCTAAATAACCCCCTTTATTTAAACTATTATAAGATTTTTTTAATAAAGGGAAGAGAAACCCACGTTTCCATTTATCAACAGTATTGAATTTTTCAACAGATTGTCCTTCTTCATCTTCATAGACTTCAAGGTCAAAAAACGGCGGACTGGTAAAAACCAAATCATAATAATTTGCCTTCAATTTAACATTTTCAAATCCATCACAAACAACATTGTATTTTTTACTAGATGCTCCTCCTAATTCTTTTATAATTTCTTTATAAACGGGTTGCATACATTTACTTGGGTCTACACCTAAATATTCGCATTTATCATACGCGATTGCACCAACTAACCTATCGCCCCACCCAGCAGAACAATCAAGCCATCGTTTTGGTTTAAAAAGATTAAGTATATTCATAACCATTGTTGTATTAAAATTAGTACATTGACTATGATGGCGATAGAGATATTCGTTTATATTTTTAAGGGTGAGTTCTTCCTTCCGTCCTTTGAGTTCTTTAAGTATTTTTTTTTTGTTTTTAGTGAAAAGAGTTAAAATGTTTTCACTTTCTTTTAAGTTAAAAATACAAACAACCCGACATTTATGACTAAAGTAATTTGTTATTTGATGGAGATGATTATGATCATTAAAACTTTCAACAAATAATAGATAATTTCTGTTTTTAAATTTGGCTATTTTATATTTAACTGGATTATATGTGATGAATTTACCGCGATATTTCCGCAATTCGGCAAAATCGCTTTTCATTTGTGATTTAGATATTGCTAGATGGCGATATGGAAACTCAAGTTTATTAAACGCATCTAGTGTTAATATTTTAGAGTTTTGTTTTTTACTAGATGATTTACCTCTCGTTTTTCTTCTACTTCTAGTTTCACTTTTACTTCTCGTTTTCTTTTTAGTAAGTTTCATATTTTACCTCTATTATTATTATATACAAATATTAAAAATTTAAAATATATATTTTAAAAAATTAAATAATAATTAAATTAAAATAAAATAAAATAAAATCACTTAACAAAATCAACACCCATCATATTTCTTTTTTGTTCATCTTGTGTTAAATAAACACCCTTCATACATTTTTTAATTATATCTCTGTTTATAATTGGAAGAATTGGATGACATTCCCAATACATAGAATGATAAGGGATAGCTATTCTGTATTTAGATGGAAAATAGGATTTAATAATATCATTGTTGTTATAAACTTGTTTAAAATTATTTATCATATATTTTTGACTTTCTAGTGGTAAAACCATAATTAGGAGTTCTTGTTGTTTAACTGGTTTTCCTAATTTGAAGGTCCCTTTAATTTTATTAATATCATATGTCATTTTAACACGCATACTAGCACCTGTATTAGCATTGTCTTCTAAATAATTATAAATATCTAAACAAGTCGGACCATATTCGTATTGATAAAACCAATCCCACGACAAAATAGAACCGAAATAATAATGAAAAGTCCAAACCAACGATTCCAAATATTGAACGACAACACTCTCTCTATTTTCATCATTGTATTGACTATTCAAACAAATATCATAATAACGCCCACGCCATCCACTTTCACTAGGTTTAATTTTGTCTTCAATATTTAAATATTGGAGTGGTAAATATTTCAAAAGTGTTTTACGACGTTCTTCTTCTGTTTTAACATCACGCATATTTATACGTCTCCTTTCTCTTTTGTAGTGATATTTAACCATTTGATTTGTTTCACATCGCTGTAATTCATCAAATAAACAATATAAAAACTGTTCATTAATACGCATCTTACTGCTATCAACTAAATAAAACCGATGATGGTTAAATAATTTACAATATGTTTTCATTAAAGTTTCCAATCCATTATTATATACTGCTAAATGTGGTATTTTAGGAATAAAGTCATTCCCAATAATAAACATTAAAAAGACATAATCATCAATTAACCGGACAATATCTTCATATTTAATATCATTTATATAATTCGTAAATTCATCCAGTAGACACGTTTTTAATATGTCTATATCGAGATACATAAATTCATACCCATCAGTTTGGAAACAATAAGAACCAAATTGCGTTTTTTCACGCAAAAGAAAGATATTATTAATATGAGCAATCATTGATAACATAATAAGGTCAGCATCTAATCCATAAATAATGATTTTGTCATTGTCTCCATAATCAGCGTTTTTCATATATTTAAATATTTTGTGTTCACCTTCACCAGGTACATCCGTTGATGAAAAAATGACGGTTTCAATATCTTTATATAAATCGCTTGTTTTAAGATGTTTTTCAATAGCAGTTTTTAAATCGGCCATAAACTTGGTTCCAGGTGTTATCATAGTAGTATCAATACTTGCTTCTTTACCCTTACATTCACTTTCACTCTTTTTTTTTCCTTCATATTTAGCTTTTGTTTCTGCATCTCCCCATTGTTTTTCTATTTCTTCAGTCAGTTTTTTCTCTTTAACACTATGGAAACGCCGTGTTCGTTGTTGTTGCATTTTCGCCCTTGGAGGCACACCATCAAGAGCAATAAAGAGTGTTTTCAGATTATTTTCTCCAACATCTCTATTCTCTTCTAAATAAATAGAAACTAATGTATCTAGGTATGCGATTGTATTTACAATAAGTGCGTTTTCAGTTTTTATAGTTTTAGAATAATATGCTGTATAAATAGCACCATTAAAGTCTAGGAAAAAATGGTAATTAAATCCACCACATTTTTCATCACTTTTAAGTATATTAGGTTTGATAAAATTATCATCTAGGTCATCATTATATGTATTGTTGTATTTTTTAAGAAACCCAAAAAACCCAGGAATACCCATAGTTTATAATATTATATGATTATATAGTATATGGTTTAAACTATTTTTATGATTTATATTTTTAAATTATTTTAAATTATTTTAAATAAGTTTATATAATAATATTAAGAAATAATGCGTTTTGTGATTTTTTTGACTTTTATTTAGAGATTTATATCAAAAATGGGAAAAATTGAAATATTAATTTATATTTTTTAATAATACACAAACCCATTAAACAACAATAAACCCCGTTCTCACTGCTTTAATCATGTCAACAGGTGGATTATTCGAAGTCCCTTCTGGGACCACTAAGATTGTGTATCGGATTCCATGGGAGGACGAAGGTGAAGATTCTTGGAAAGAATGGGGGTGGACATGACCAAAGTGACACGCGTTACCATTCCATCGTCGGTCACCACCATTGGAGACGGCGCTTTCGATGGATGCAGTTCGTTGACAAGCATTGTGATTCCGTCGTCCGTCACCAGCATCGGACACTATGCTTTCGCTGGATGCAGCGCGTTGGTAAGCCTTACGATTCCATCGTCAGTCACCAGCATCAGAGACCATGCTTTCGATGGATGCTGCAAGTTGGCAAGCTTTGTGTACCCATCCTCAGTGACCAGCATCGGAGGCGGTGCTTTCATGGGATGCAGCTCGTTGGCAAGCCTTGAGATTCCATCGTCTGTCACCAGCATCGGAAATTTTGCTTTCTATGGATGTAGTTCGTTGACAAGCATTGCGATTCCATCCTCCGTCACCAGCATCGGAGACTATGCTTTCTCTAAATGCAGCTCTTTGGCAAGTCTTGAGATTCCATCGTCGGTCACGAGCATCGGAAACGGCGCTTTCAATGGATGCAGTTCGTTGGCAAGCCTTGAGATTCCATCGTCCGTCACCAGCATCGGATACTTTGCTTTCGAAAGATGCGGTTCGTTGACAAGCCTTGTGATTCCACCCATAACAACAGCAACAGGTGTAACCCAATCAAACGCACGTGAATTGAACAAAATCCCAATTGATCAAAACACTCGAGTCTGGGCACCCGACGCTGTCATCGCAGAATTGAAAGGTCCTTACGAAGCTTACAACACCTTTGCCGATATCCCTAGACCGCTCAGAGAAGCTCCATACGCCACTACGTGGGCGGGTGTGCAGCTGTGGATGCACTGGTCTGATCCAGAAACAGATGCAGCTGAAAAGCGTGTTCTGAAAAACTCGCGAAAATGGATGGTCTGGACAGTGAAGCACATTGCTGAACGGTTGGAAATTCTACCAGATGAGTTGTGGTTGCTCATCTTTACATTTGTTAAACATGAATAATTAAATAATAAATATTAATAATTTAATAAAATTGAATTATAAAATTTAAAACTTTTTTTTATATCAATTACATATACTGTGTATTAAAGTTTGTATTGGATTTCGTATTTGATTTTTGATTTCTACTTAAAGTAAAATGTCTAGTTTGCGATATAATATAACATTGTTGGAGTTGTTGCGAGACTATAGCTTCCACGTCAGAGGTATCCATTATTGTCTTTTATGACGAAAAACGTAATATAATAATTAAATTTGGTTCTAGTGAAATCGGACATCATACTATTACAGCAAATATACACGCTGAAGAAATTGCTATGCGACAACTACGAAAATATATAATTAAAAATCAACTAAATTACACAAAATATAAAAAACATATTAAACTTATCATTTGGAAAAAGAAAAGTGAAACAGAAATACTACCGGCACAATGTTGCTCTTGGTGTAAGTCTTATATTAATAAATGTAAATTTCCTCTTACAAATGTAATTACGGTCAATAATGAATCAGCAATACTTACTATTTCTCAAGACCCTTTTAAAAAGAAAGAGATTATTAAAAAAAATATAAAATAATAAATAAAAATAATAATTAATAATAATTAATAATAATTTAATAATAATTTAATAAAATTCTTTTTTACAGACAATTAAAATACATATATGTTACAATAGAATGTAATAATAAATATCTAGGTATATAATATTCAAATTTAGTTTCATCTATACCTATTAAAACATAAACATTTTTTTTTGATAGTAAGGTCCATATAGATAATATTATTAATGTTATAAATATAGAACCTATAAAATTAGAATTTTTAATTTCATCAACTAGAACACCTTTTGATTTCACTTTATATAATATTAATGCTATTGGCCAAAAATGAATTATGAAATTAAATATGTTAAAATAAACAAGTGGGAAATCATTTATTTCATTATATATTTCTTCTTTTTTGGGATTATCTTCTCCACAAATTGAATAAATTAAATCTCTATCATAATCTCTAAAATGTTTTAATATATAATAAACTATAAATATAGTATTTGAAATTAGTAATGGTAGTAAAGAATATATTAAAAACTTATTATTTATAATATATGCTAATATAAATAATATAATAGATAGGTTTGTTAAATATTTTGGAGTAATAAGCATATACAAACACATTTTTAAATAGTTTGGATTACCATCTTCGTCAAAATAATCAGCATACATTTTATTTACAATTAATTATTTTTTTGTGTTATGTATGTTTTCTCTTTATTTCTCTTTTTTAAAAATATGTTTTATAATATTTGTTTTAATATTATAATATTAATATATATTAATAAATAATATTTGATAGATATAAAATTCTTATTAAAAATGGAAGAAGAAGATAGTAGTAGTTTAGTTACTTCATCAATAACAGTTCCATATGAATTAAGTATTGGGATATATATAACATTTATTGTTTTGTTAACATTGGGAATATATTTTAATAAAGAAAAATTAAATGATAGTTTTCTTAAAAAATACTATTTCATCATATACATAGGATATATATTGAATTTATTGAATCTGGTAGGGTTTACTATTTATTACAATAAAAAAAAAGAAAATATTGTTGGTAATATGGGTGAACAGGGTGATCGAGGATTTAGGGGGAAAAGAGGTAAGGTTCAACAATGTTCTTATTGCGATTATAATCTTTATTTTATTAAAACAAAAAAATATAAAAAACTAATTACCTTAGATTTAGGATTAGAAGAAAATGACAAATTAGACCAGGAAATACGCAATTTTGGATTTACTAAAAGTGGTTTTGATATGGAACATATTAATCTTTCTTTCCTCAAGGATTTATCACAAAAGTCAAGAAATAGTAAAATTATTACAACCTTAAAAACTATATTTGATTTTTCAACTAGAATGAAATATTTATCTTATAATCTTAATAAAATAATAAAGAAAAATGATTTTTCTAGATATATAACATTTTTAAATCCTACTGGTTCGACTGGTTATTTCCCTATTGGTCATTCTGTTATTGATAGAAAATTAGCAAATAAACTAAACGCATTTTTATTAAATGGTGATATAGCATTCCCAAAAAAATATAATGAAGATGAAGATAATACTGAAACAAATAACTCAGGATATAATATTAAATTTACATTTGAAAATCACGATATTTTAGATAGACAATCTGCTACCGTTAAAATAGAAGATGATTATAAAACTAAAAAAGTAATGAATTATTCATTTATTGAAGTAACGCCTCCAGAAGGATATATAGCATTGGGTGAATTATTATTAAAAAATCAAGAAAAAAGTTCTAATTTGAATATTGATATAGATTTAATAGCGTGTATTAAAAAAACGTGTCTTAAAGAAGTTGATAGAGAATTATTACAATTAATGGGTATTAAAATAAGTTATGATAGTGATAATGATAAAGTTAATAAAATTATAAATTACAATGTAAATAGTTTAAATTATAATGTAAAACCTGTAGTTTATGATGAATTAGATCATGAAAGACTAAATATTTATTCTATATGGAGGACTCCTATGAATACATTTATAACAAATACTGTTATTGGTAATAAATTCCTAGTATCTAAAACAATTGGTTATAATATAGTAGATGGATATAAAAAATTTATTAGTAAAGGAGGTTTTAATTTAAATAGCAAAGGTATTAATTATGTTACTAATAGATTAAAATCTATAAAAATACCAAAAATTATTAGAATAATATATGTGATAATACATCAATATTCCAAATTTTTTGATAATATAAAATATAATTTATCATTGATTGTAATAGAACTTAATAACGAATTGGAAAAATTAGAAAATATTAGTAAAAGACAATCTTATAAAAATAAATTAAAAACAAGTGAAAAAATAGCTAAGATTAAATCTAAAATAGAATTATTTGAAGAAATAATAGATAATATAAATAAAAAAGATGTATATTCTGATTTTGACACATTATTTGATAATGAAATCCAAATAACATTAAATAATACTCTCCCTGATTTTAATAAAATGAAACAACAATTAGAATTAATACCTATTTTAATTGATAGTAATACTACACTATATGACTTATTACTTATGGTATTTCCAGATGGTCTTGATACTATAATATTAATTGATACTTCTAGTGTTGTCAATGGAGGTATAAAACCTAGCAAAATACAACTAGAACTTTTAAAAATAGCAAAAGTATGTTTCCCACCTGATAAAAAAATTTATATACCCACTAAAGATTGTTTGTCATATAATGTAATAGATACTGAGGTTAGTGATTTATCTAAAAACCTAGATGCTGTATTATTAGAATATGAAGATTTAATTAAAAAATATCCTATGTATAATAGTAAAACTACTTGCGATGATGATATTTGGGAAAAAGTTATTAAAAAACAAAATGAATTCGACTTAATATTAAGTAAGGAATTAAATCACATTAAAAATTATAAAGAATTAATAAACACTCGTGATACTGAACAATTTTCTAAATCTAGAATGGAATTTATAATTAAAGAATATAAGAAATTAATAAGTTATATTAAAACAATGTGTCCTGATATACCAGATAACTTAAATTAATATATGTAAGTTGTGATTATTATTTTTTTAATATATTTTAATTATTTTATTTTAAAATCTAATTATAAATTAATTAATAAACTCTACAATGGATTTAAAATTTATTGGATTTTTATTAAGTGTTTTACTACTAGGTCTTATAATTTCTAAAAAAACTAAAGACTACTATAGTAATAATACTAACAGTGTTATAATACAAATGTATATTTATGGTATGATTATTAATATTTGTATATTAGGATACATACTAATTATTTTTAAAAATATAGAACCATTACCAGGACCACAAGGACCCATGGGAGATACTGGACCACAAGGTTTTGAAGGGGACCCTAGTGAATGTAAAAAATGCGAAGAGAATTCCAATAATACTATTGGATTTGAGCAAAATAATAAAAAAATAAATTCTGAAATATTTGTAGAAACACCAAGAATAAGTTCTAATTTAATTGGAAAACCAGTTTAATATAATATAATATAATTAATATTATACATGATTATAGTATGGATTATGTGTAACTTTAACACCACAATACTCCATACTATTTTCACTATAATCAATTGGTTCATAATCTATATTATATTTGGGAGCTTCTCTTAAAAGGAAACGAAAATTAGTCATAAATTCTTCATTGTGTCCTATACTAATACTTATTACATGTGCTAACTCATGTATAACTACAAACATTAATGTATTTAATGTATGGAATGGTTTATCTTTAATTTTTTTACGTAAACATATTTTCATTAATTCTCCTTTATTTATAGTATATGCTGATTCTCCTTCTTTGTGTGGTCCCTCTTCAATTATAGTGCTTTTTAAATTTTTTGACATTCTTTTTATACGTTCATCATTAGGAAAATCTATTTTTAATCCATTCAAAAATGTATTGATATTTTTATCTAATTGTGAAAGTATGTTTGCCGCTTCTTGTTCATTAGGATATTCCTGTACTTTATATTGTTTTCCATTTTTACCAGTTTTAATAACTTGAAATGTTTCATTATTAACACATTTAGAAAAAATAAGCAATATTAAAATTAATATAATAAGATAGTTAGTATCCATTTTTATTAATTTTATTTTTTTTGTATTTTATATTTATAATATTATTATATATTATTTTATTTTTCTTTTGTTTTTTCTTTAGAGTTTTTTTATTATTAAATAATAATAATTTAATAAAAATATAATAATAAAAATAAATAATAATAATATTATAAATATAAATTAAATCAGAATGGATAATATTATTAAATTAAACTCTCAATTAAATAAATTAAATGAAGAATTTAAAGTCGCATCTAGTATGAATAATTTTGATACACAAATTAAATTACGTGATGGTGATAATGTAACAGATTTATTAAATAAAAGTATTGAAGAAACAAATATTCTCAATAATAAATATAATTCCTTTTTAACAGACAGTTCTGTATGTGTAAATAACAACAATACATATTATAATACTAATACTCAATTAATACCTACTAATACAAATAAATATTTACATACTAATAGTATTAATGGTAATAGTATGAATAGTAGTATGAATTATGAAGATGATGATGTAAATAAAAAAATAGAGGAATTGCAATTTAAAAATATACATCAACCACAACATAATGAAATATATAATCCTCATAATGTTTCATATAATAAAATAAACCCTTTTGAAAATAAACAACACTATAATAGGAAAAAAAATGTTGATATAACAAATACTCGTCTAGATGAATATAGTCCTATGGGACGCTCTATTAATTGTTCACCGATTATAGAATATCAAATTAATGAAGATTTTATAAACAAACGAAATAAACAAACAAATAAAGATATTGCTAATCAACGATTAGAACAATTTTCTCCATTATCACGCGCCGTTCAATTACCATCAAAAAAATCACCCCTTAAAAATGAAAGTACCTCTCACTTTTTAAATACTGAAAACACATTTTCTCAAAATACTCTAAATACTAATTATAAAAGATTTACAAATCAACCTAAGAAAACACATTTTAATGATGTAAATCCAGCCAATGAAAACCAGTTTTTAGAAAACAATCCTGTTGGAACTAGACTATTGTAGGTTTTGTTTTAATTTAATAAAAAAAGTTTTTTTTTTTGAAACATTGAGTATTTTATACTCTATGTATCGTGTTTTTTGTTTTTTATTATTATCTACTATTAAAATTTTATTATTATTATCTAGGTCGGAGGTCGTGCCTCAAGAACGTAAAGATGAGTTCCCACAACTCTGGCTCCAAGTCTGGCAGCACCTCGAGCACCTCGCTCGCACGGTACGCCGACGCCATCGTGTTCCAGATCGTGACGGTGCGCGATGTGCAGACGGTCCGGGTGTCGTCGCTGCCGGCTGAAAATGAGGACGGTGGGAGCCACCACATCCACAGTTGCACACCCGCCCACGTTGTAGCATCTGGAGCCACCCGCATCGCACGTGGAACATCGGTGAATGTGGTATAGTCTTTAAATGCCCCTTCTAATTGTTTTACAATAATATCGGACGCCCATATTTTTGAAATTTTTAACTTTTGAATATTTATTAATACATTTAAGTTAGGTTTGCATAAATGATCTTTTTTGGTGGGTTGAATAAAGACTGTTGGAAACAAATGACATCCAAAGAAAACACATATTCCAATAGTATTAACATAACTCGGTATGCTTATACTTTTCAATGATATACATCCTTCGAAAGCAGTCTCTCCAATTACATTTACAGAGTTTGGTATATTGATACTCTTTAATGCGTCACAACCTTTAAATGCTTTCTTACCGATAGAAACTACCGAATCTGGAATGTGAATGTCATTCATTGAAGAACATTTTCTAAAAGCATATTCATAAATCGTTTTTACAGATGATGGAATTGAAACTTTTGTTAAAGAGCTACATTCATTAAAAGTATTAGAATTTATAGAGATAAGAGACTTTGGAATATTAACTTTTGTTAAAGAATGACATTTATAGAAAGCAAACGAACCTATTTCGGTAATCGTGTCTGGGATAACAATGCTTACTAACGAACCGCAACAACGGAACGCACACCATCCAATGTCAGTAACCGAGTCTGGAATAGTGACGGTCCTTAATGACCTACAGTCACTAAAAGCATTCTGTTTAATAGAGGTGACACTATTGGGTATTGTAATTCCTTGCAAAGACGAACATCTATCAAAAGTCGATCCTTTGATGATTGTCACCGATGTAGGAATGTTTATACTTTCTAAAGAATCACATCTATAGAAAGCATGAGAACCGATGGATGTTACAGATTCAGGTATGGTAATGTGTGACAAACATATACATCCTTCAAAACTCCTACTCCCTATACTTATGAGTGAAGATGGAAGATTAATGAATGTCAAACATCTACAATCATAAAATGCGTTATTTTGAATTGTAATAACACCGTGTGGTATAATCACATCACACAATGACGTAAATGTATTAAAACTACTTTCTTCAATATGTTCTACACCATCGAATATTTGTATTTTAATAATATCAGCGTTGTCATATTTTTCATCTTTTTTAAATCTGTTTAAAATTTGTCTTGTTATCGTTCTAGTCTTAAGAAGGTCGGGAACAAATAATTCTCTACCATCACACAATACTAGAACACACAGATATAACAACATTATAAATGCTTCTTATTTATTTCCTATACTAATATTTAATTTCAATTTTTTCAGTTTTTGTTCAAAATCGCCATAAATAATCCAATCAATCCAATTCATCTATTATTTTAATCCATTCTTTTATATTATTACCAACACTAATATTTAAATCATCAATACTACCAGCATTTAATTCAATAGCATAATATGCGTCTTTTTTAGATGATAATCCTTTTAAAGAGTGAGGTGTAGCATTTTTATGATAATGAATAACTTTATAATCATTATCTAGAAAGATGATATCTAGAGGTATAAACGTGTTTTTCATCCACATAGAGATAACGTTGCTTTCACCATAATCAAATAACATACCTTGTTTAAATTTGATGAGGTGATGATATTCTTTTAATTTTTTTTTATCGTTGATTTGTGTTTGAGAATGATAATTATATTCTTGTTGTCTTTCGTGTAAAGGAACTTTTCTAAACATAAGTCCGCGTTGTCTATCTTCATAATTATTTGCTTTTACCAACTCTAGGACTATTTTAAGATTTATTTTATTATTATTCTTGTATCCTTCATTACCTTTATATCCTTCTTCACTCGAACAATATTTTTTATATAAATACATTACAATAAAAAAAGAAATCATAATTATAATAATAATACTATTTATATTACTTTTTTCAGTATTCCCTCTCTTTTCTTTTTTCTTTTTTAGTTTTTCTTTTCTTTTTTCTCTTCTTTTAAGTTTTTTATCTTTTATACTATTTTGATTGTTTATTTTATTTATCCTTCTTAGTTTCTTATTTTTACTAGATAAGTTATCCATAATATTATATTGTTATTCACTATATTATTTATACTATATTATTTATATATTAGATTTTTTATTCCTTTTCTTTTTTTATAAAATCAGGTCGCTTATTTTTAAAGATACTTTTTTTGAATTCAGCATATGTTAATTTACTTTTTGAAAAATATGTTTTATAAATATCTTTAACAACATCTAGTTTATATTTATTAATTTGTGAAGCCATATCATTCATAAAAGCAAGATGTAATAAAGCATTAATAATTTTAGTATCATTTTCTTTCTGATCTTTATTTTCCTCCATTTTATATACTTATATATACAAATCTATATTAAATAATCAATTTTATTTACCCATCACATTAAAATTATCAATACTAAATATTCCGACTTAAACTACTTTTAATAATAAATAAAATTGAAAATAATTTAAGATTTAATATGTTTAATTAAATAACTATAAGACACATCATTTAATACACTTAAGAGAAAAATACGTATAATTTAAGGGTCTTTATATAATAAAAAATATAAAAAATATAAAAATAAAAAACATAATGCACGATAATACATATGAAGAACCGTCAGAAGTTAAAATATCAACTATGACTTTAGTATCGAATATTAACTCAGATAATGAAGAACAAAGTATTAAAGACTATAAAAAAACTGAAATATCACTAGATATTTTATGCCGTTTTATAAATAGATATCCTGAAAATGACGAAATATTGACTACTTGTGATGGTGGTATTACTAGTATAGATTACTACACTAATTTTCCAACATCTATTATTTATGCTAATTTAATTAAACATAAAAACAATCCGTTTTTCAATCAGATGAGTGTTATTTTAGAAACATTTGGATTTAAGAAAGCAAACGTTAAAATTTTTAATAATGCTAAATTACAAATGACAGGTGTATTATCAGAAAATGAAGGGATAAATGTATCAAAAAAAATCATAAATATTCTTAAAACATCTAAAATTAAGATATATACAAATATATCATATTTAGATAGTATAGAAGATAAATCTCAAAAAATAAATAATACAAATGATTATGCTTTAGTTTATAATAGTAAAACCGATAAAATGTTTTATTATAGATGGAATTATTTAAATATTATAGACGAGATTGAAAAACATATTAAAGTTCCATTATTTAATAATAAGAAAGAAGATGAAGAATATAAAAAGAAAAAAGGATGGACTTCTGATAATGTTATTACTAAATTTATAGATTTATTACAATCTAGACTTATTTTATTAAATAAAATAAAAGATAAAATTAATAAAGAATATACAGAATTATCAGGAAATAAAGATAATATTAAAATGAATGCAATGAATACCAATAGTAATATAGATGAAGAGGAAGCAAAAATCAATACTATACTATTTGAATTAAATTCTAATAAATCAATTATAACAGAAAATATTATAGATTTATCTAATATTTATAATAAACTTAAATTAATTAGAGAAACAGACATTTTAGTATTAAATATTATTAAAAAAAAATATAATGAAGATTTACAACAATTAAGTGAAATGGATAATATTAATGAATATTATGAATATAATATTATAGATAATATAGATACTTTTAAATTGATAAATACAAAAATAGAACTAATTAATAGTGATTTTTCTACAAATTTCTTAATTAATAATACAAAGTTATATAAAATTGTTAAAAATAAATACAAAGCGTTTTCTTCATACGAACCAAATGATTACCCAGGTGTTAAAAACAAATTCTTTTGGAATGTTGAAAATGTTAAACAAAATAGACCACATGGTAAATGTTATTGTGAACCGAATTGTATTAAACGGGGAAAAAAATCACTATGTACTCAAATTACTATTTCTGTATTTCAAAGTGGTAGTGTTATTATTACAGGTGCTAAAAGTATTCAACAGGTTAAAGATGCGTATAAATATATAAATGGTATATTTAAAGATAATTTTGATGATATTAAAGGAAAAATTACAGAAGAAGATAAGACTAAAAATCAAGAAAAAATAAATAATAATCGTAAGATAATGAGGAAGAAAAGGTTGTTTTATTTTAAAATTGATGATGTGTATTCAAATATGATAGACTGTTAATTAAAAATTATAAATTATAAATTATAAATTATAAATTATAAATTATAAAAAATACACAATATTTTTAAT
>ERZ1046568.1622-NODE-1622-length-15740-cov-5.478674_pt1 | contig 15740 bp, 28 predicted proteins | sample MGYA00383092_ERZ1046568 | MGnify/ENA primary metagenome ERZ1046568 (study PRJEB29581, sample SAMEA5548362) | metagenome | biome: marine; feature: coastal; material: water | depth 1 m | study: Short-term variability in the microbial, nano- and picoplankton... | reverse complement strand
AAGTATAGTGACGAAGAGTTAAAAAGTATCAGAGATAAATATAAATTGCCTAAAAATTTGGATTAACAGAATAAATAACTATATTTGCATCACAATGACATTAAAAATACAACAAAAACAAGATTTAGTTCACTATGTGTCCTCACAAAACGCATGTCAACCAAACGCTACTTATGCAGAGCTAACTAAAAACCTTTGGCATTATATGCTAGGGGCTAAGATTGCACAACCTTTTTATTTAGAAAAACCTGAAGACTATAACATAGATAACGATTTAACACAAATAGTTATAGATGGTGAGCTTGTTAATATCTACTACAAAGCAGAAAAAACTATTCTTTTTAACTTTGTTGTGGATGCATTCGAAGCATCGTCAGATAATGAAATAATGGACTTAATCCATCAATATTTAGATGTTGAACCCGAAGTTAATTTGGAAGAGTGGTAGTAAAAAAAATTAATTCCTAAGCCCAGTTATTCTCGTAGTGACTGGGTTAAGGCAGTATAGGGCTTGTTACCCTTGTTTATTTCATATGTTTTTGTCCCCACATCATTAATTTGGTGTGGGGTTTATTAACACATTTAAAAATATAACATTAAAAAAAATTACAAAATGAACAGAATGTTAGCTATATTTGTAAGTATTTTACTTTGCTTTGCTGCTGTAATTTATTTAAAACACTGCAATGATAAACAGAAGCCAATACAAAAAGAGTTAAAAAAAGTAGAATCTGCTAACCAAATAATTGATAGCTTGCAAAAGCTTTGGAATTACAAAATAGATTCTATACAAAAAGCAAATAATAAAAAACTAAGCCATTTAAAGACCCTTACACGCAATCAAATAGAATTTAGGTATAAAGTGATACCCAAAGTGGTTTTAATTCATGACACGCTTGTTTTAAGCCCTTTAGACACTTGTAAGCAAAGTTTACTATATTACACTACTAAACTGCAAGGCTCGGAAACACTTTTAGACAATTATAAAGATATAAGTGATACCAAAACAAAAATTATAGATACCTTGCAAATAGATTTAGTAAAATTAGCGGATAAAAACGATAATATGTCTACTAAATTAAAAAGTTCAAAAAAGAAAACAAAAAAATGGAAGTTAGTTTCCCTAATATTGGGAGCTGCACATTTAATAAGATAATTATGAGCAATAGTCACAACTGGAGGGGTAACGAATGCATTGTGTGCGGGATAAAAAAAACAGAAGATGGTCTTTCTACTAAATACACGCGAAGCGGAATGATTTATTCAAAGGATAAAATACCCGAATGTTTGTCTTTTAAAAAGAAACCAATGCCCAATTTAAGCACCCTGAAAAAATATAAATGAAAGATAGCGCAGAAAAAAGAAAGGGACAACCCGTATACAGCGGAGTCCTTAAATACTTCCCTAACGCTATGAAAGAAATCGCGGCTTGCTCAAAGGTAGGGAATGACCAACATCACCCCGAAAAGCCATTACACTGGGATAAAAACAAAAGCAAAGATAACGAAGACGCGCTAGTCAGACATTTAATAGACCATTCAATAAGCCCAATGGATGACGATGGTGTCTTGCATCTAACGAAAGTAGCTTGGCGGGCTTTAGCTGCTTTAGAAAGGTATCTAGAAAAATAATTCAAACTTTTTTATAATTTTACTTGTATATATACTTTTTATATGTATCTTTGTACCAACAAACAAAGAAAAACACATGAAATCACTAGAACAATTAAAAGAAGAATTTAAGGCTCTCGAAGCAAGCTACAGAGCCAATCCTCTACCCGCGGGAAAATCATACAACGCATTTGCTAAGAAGTGGAAGAGTCTTCAATCTCAAATCAAGAAATATAATAGCTCTACTAATGTAATGAAGAGGTCAGGCTTAAAGTCTACAAAGGTAGCCATTGGATATAGGGTTGAGTACAAAGGAATAGTAGCTGAGGTTTACTCGGGAGGATGTGAAACAGAGTATTGGCAAGTAGATATCATAGAAGGAAATTTGGATATTGACTTTTTTCAACATGAGCAAAAGAGTGACGCGATATGGTTTTTGTTTGGAGAGATAAATAAATCAAACGGATTACCAATAAATTAAAAACTAATAACACACCAAACCAGATTCGCCCTAGTTGATTGATTTTAGCTAGGGTTTCTTATTTGTAACAATTATAAAAACATCCTTAATTAATTTTGTTGTAATTTTGTATTTATGGCAGCACCAAAGGGAAACCAGTTCGCAATAGGTAACAGCGGTAGAGATAAGAAGTGGGATAGTGTAGATACTTTGCAAAAAGACATTGACGACTATTTCGAATCATGCGATAAAAACTTAGTATTTGCGGGGCATAAATCAGATGGTACAGAAATATTTAAGGCTAAACCATTACCTTATACAATTGAGGGGCTTTGTGAGTCCTTAGAATGCGACAGAGACACACTTTTAAACTATCAAAAGACCGAAGGCTACGAAGAGTTTTTCGGCACAATTAAAAGAGCAAAGAATAAAATTCAGCGTCAAAAGGTCGAAAATGGCTTACTGGGGGATAGTAATGCAACTATCACAATATTTGATTTAAAAAACAATCATGGGTATAAGGATAAGACAGAAGTGGAAACTACTGAAATTATAAAACCCGAAAAAATTGAATTTGAGGGGGAAAACTAAAAAATCAAGAACCTAGCAAAATTAGGGGTTTAGTCTACTTGCTCCACGCGGTGAAGACCAAGTATTAAAAGTGAAAATTAGTTCGAAATACAAGCCTTTATTTAAACTATTGGGTAATTATTATCCTGAAGTTGACACTGTAATTATGACGGGGGGAAGGTATTCGGGTAAATCCTTTGCGGTTAGTGTATTCGCAAATGAAGGAGCTGTTCAGTATGGGTGGGATATAATGTACACTAGGTTCACCAATGAGAGCATAGAAGATTCGATTAAAAAAGAGTTTTTAGAGAAGCTAGACATTTTAGGTACAAGCCAACTTTACAACATTAAGAACGATAGAGCTAGGTTAAGAGACGATAACGGCGGGGTAGTTTTTAAGGGTATGAAGACGGGAGCAAAGAACCAAAAGGCTAACCTTAAATCGCTTAAAGGCTTTAATTGTTTGATAGTAGACGAAGCCGAAGAAATACCCGACGAATCAACATTCGAAAAAGTATATTTGTCTATCAGAAGCCCCGAAAAAAGGAACGTTAGTATATTACTTTTGAATCCTGATGTAAAAACTCACTGGATATATCAAACAATGTTCGAATCTAAAGGCGTTTTAGATGGTTTTAACGGCGTTAAAGACAATGTAATGTATATTCACACCAGTTACTTAGATTTAGCCGCTGAGAGCATCCCTGAGAACATTCTTAAATATTACGAAAGAATGAAGGAAACAAACCCCGACAAATATAATAACATTATAATGGGGGGATGGATAGATAGTTTACAAGGAAGCGTCTTCCCTAAAGAATCTTTAAATAGGTTTGCACTTGATGACATAGATAGGTCGTTAAAACGCGCTGCGGTGGCTTATACAGATGTCGCAACTGGTGGCGGTGATTATTATTGTACTGCTTACGCTGAGTTAATAGGGGATAAATTTTATGTTACCGATGTCATAATGAATAAGGCGGGCAGCAATGAAACAATCCCTCAGACGATAGCAATGCTTACAACGTTAAAACCCGATTTTTATCAAATTGAAACCAACGCAGCGGGACAAGTGTTCTATGACCAAATACACCCAAAGCTAACATCTACAGCTACTATCCCTTTGCATAACTCTACGGGCAAGGAAACTAGAATAATTAACCAAGCCTATTTTATTAAAAGACACTTTGTGTTTAGAAATGATTACGCAGCGGGTAGCGAATACGATATATTCATGAAACAGATATGTTCGTTTAATTTAGATAAGAAGATGAATGTAAATGATGATGCCCCTGATGTAGCTAGTGGTTTATGCGCTTTTGCCCTTACTTATTACGAAAGATTCCTAGAGTCTTAAAAAAACTTTTATTTTTATTTTATTGATTGCCAACGATTTACAAAGTATTTTAAAAAAACTTTCATAAAACACTTGTATATATCAAAAGTATATATACCTTTGAACCATGATAAACGAAACAAACACAAACATGAAAGTAAAAGATTTAAAAAAATTTTTAGAAAGTATGCCTGATGATTTACCAATTGTATTCAAGGTAGATGGCTTTGAGCTAAGAGAAGTTAGTGAAGTTGAAAGAAGTTTTGTAAGAAAAAAAGTTGTTTTAAAATAATAAATAACTAACACTAACTCAAAACGCCCTAGCTAGATTCAGTTCTAGCGGGGATTTTTGGGTAGAGTAGTTCTTTGAGATAGTTGGTAAAACAAAGTTGAGTTTATTGGAAACTTAGACGCGCACCCTAGCGGATGCCTATAGTACTGATATATGCCTACATTGGTAGGATGCCCATTCGGTGGGGCTAAGGAGATAGGGTCGGGACTGGGCAATGTGAGGGTAAATATACCGAAGCGAGGCAAGTGGCTATATTAGTAACAAAAGAGTTAGCTTTTTGATATAGAATCGTATGTTAGTTTACAGACCGAACTAATCCCAAAGTAAAACAACGGAAAACATGAGAGCTTTAAGTGGCTTCTATCTCTTAGAATTATTTTAAAAAAAACTTTGCAAATAGTTTGCATATATAAAATGTATGCCTATCTTTGTACCAACAAATAAGAAAAACACATGAAATTCACTAAAGCATTTGACATTGAAAACGACGCAAACATTTACACTTCAGAGTGTGGGGTATATGAGTTGTACCAAGCCAGAACTTATAAGAATAACGGAACGAGCAAATGTGATGGTAATTGGATAGTTCAAAAGAATGGGCAAATACTAACTTCTTTTCCTACACTTAAAAAGGCGAAACAAGTTGTAATGATGGACTCATTAAGTTAAGCAAATAAAATGAAAGTAACAAAAATATCAAAAGGAACTTACAAAGTAGTAGACGCTAAAGGGACGTGGATAGCTAGAGGGGCAGAGGCTACAGCGAATGGAATGTGGGTAGCTAACGATTGTGACAATGTGGACGATACAAGTTGCGAAAACAATTGGGCGGTACAGTTCAAGACATTTAAGCAACTAAAAAAATACTCACAATCTTTTTAAAATAAATTTGCATATATACCAAACGCCCCAGTCAGATTCAGTTCTGACGGGGATTTTTGGTTACATGAAAGAAAAAATTATCAGAATACCCGAAAACCAACTTATGCAAGTTGTCGAATCCATTGCTAAAACTTATTATGGCGGTCATTTCACCATTTTTAGCTTCACTACGGAAGTTAAATTCGCTTTTGGCACAATCAATAGCAGAGATGAAATTAGTGAGCTAGATGGCTACTATGACATTAATCACGCTATAGCAAATGCTATTCAAGATGCCATCGTCAAAAAAAATATTTAAAGTTTTTTTAAAAAAGACTTGTATATATAAAAAGTATATGTATCTTTGTACTAACAAATAAGAAAAAAACAAAAAAATGGCTTACAGAAAATTAAACAAACAAGAATCACAAGTATTTGAAAACATATCTTGTCAAAAAGAGATGGACAGCGTATTATCAACTTATTATCTAGAGGTGTTCAAAGTAACTTCAAACTTCGAAGATATGTACGGAGTTGCTTTCTTTGTAGCTGACGGAACAGCTAATCAATTGACTGCAGAGTTAAACAGAGATAATAAGGTGGATGGGTTTCATTATCCTGAGTGGAGAACAACAAGAATGAAATAAATACAAAACCAAACCAAATGCCCCAGATGGATTCAGTTCCATCGGGGAATTTTGGGTATGAAAAGAATAAAATTAAAGAAAGAAGAATTAATGGGTAAGACTTTAGAGTTTACTAACTCTCAAGGTGATTTAATAGAGGTATGCAATTTTACTGGTTCTTATGCTGTATTTCTAAACGACAGATGTGTGAAGGCAACCAAAACATTAGAACCCGTACAGAGAAAGTTAAACTACTTACTTAACAATGGTGAATTATTTTAATTAACAAATAAAAAAAATATGAACAGAGAGGCAACAGCTATAGACAAGCTGCACATGATTCAAGAAATGCTAGAAGAGCTAGTAGACTTAGGAGAAGACTATTCGCAGTTTATGTGGGCGCAGACAGCGCACAAAGAATTAAAAAAAGCGCAAAGAATAATAGAAAAAATTAAATAGAACATTATGGAAAAACTAATTCACAGAACCCGACAATTTTTTATCGCATTTGGAATTTTATTTGTATTTACAAATACAGCTAGATTAATCGCTGCTATGGCAGAAGATGTAAGTAATGACATTTTTACTTTATTTACATTTGGTTTAACGACCTTATTTATTCTCTCATTGTGTGCGACTATTGTTTACCTTGTATTGCCAAAGAAAAAGAAATAATATGAGCAGCACTATAACAGTAACCAGTAACAAAAGCAAAAGAACGTTTACTATTCGTTGTCAATTTGTTGGGCATACCTACGCTAAGTATAGAACCCTTGCAATGAGTCAAACCGAATTTGAGGAATGTGAATTTAACACTTCTGAAGATTGGAAAAATTTTATAAGTACTCAGGGTGGTTCTTACATATTGGTTAAATAGCTTTAAAACCCATTTTAAGCCATTCTAAGGGCAAAAGATATATTTTATATAGAAGTACACCAAAAAGTAAAAATAAGCTCCTTAAACGTAAGATTTGGCATGTATAATAAAAATATAATATTATTTGTATATGTGATATATGCGTTATATATTTGTACCATGACAAACGAAATAAACACAAACGAAACAAACACTTGGCTAAAAGATTATGCGTTAGAAGACATGCAGTTCGCTAAAAAAGAAAGTAAAATAGCCATTGCACAAACAAAACTTGGTTTAGTAGAATTAACTTTTAGTTTAGATTCCTATGAGGTTACTAATGGATTTGGTAAAAGTTATTCAGGTTTAATGAATACAGAACAAACTATAGATTTTTTAATAAAAGAATGCTATGTGGTAGGAAACTAACGCATAACATTAAAACTAGAAAGCCTAGATAGATTTAGTTCTATCGGGCTTTTGGTGGCAGATGAATAGTATGAAAAAAAAATTAATAGAAATGTCTGAAGACTTGTTTATTGAAATAAGCAATAAGGCAAAAGAAAACGACAGAAGCGTGAATAAACAGATAGTTTTTATGCTCAAACAATCCAGTAAGAAAAAATAATTTTTCCTAATAACATAGCGGAAGCATGACATAAAAAATTTACAAATGTAAATATTTATTTTGGTTTAAAAAAAAAGTATTACATTTGTAAAAATATGTCTGCTTTTAATTGGAAAATTTTCGAAGGTTTTTGGGGTAGCAAACGCAACTTTTTAGACTTAGATAAAGGCTATCATAACTACTTTAATGATGAAGTAGGGAGTACTAACCCTATTTATATCCCTGACACTCCATTACAATGTTTTCTAGAAATTGCTCATTTGCGTACAGTTATAGCTCGCAATGCTGAGATGCTGAATAATGGCATTTGGATGCATTTGGATAGAGATGGAAACGAAATAGTAGATTCTAAATATGTAGCTAGATTAAAAAATCCAAATCCAATACAAGGGAAGTATGATTTTCTCTCTCAAATTTCTATAAATTACGATGTTCTTGCTAACACTTTTGTTAATAAGGTGGTAGGGCTTAAAGGAGAAGTTCCTAGAGCTTTGTACGTTTTACCATCCGAAAAGATGGAAGTAATCCCTACGGGTAAAGTATATAAGCAAATCGAACTAGATAAAATTATTAAACACTATGAAATGTCTCAATTGAACAAAACAAATGAGATATTTCAACTGGACGAAATAATACATATAAAACAACCTGACAACGGCGTTTTAGTAGGTCAACCTAAAATAGACACACTTAGGGTTAAATTAAGTAATCTTGTAGGGGCATTAGAAGCCCGTAACGTGCTTATAAATAATCGGGGCGCAATTGGTATTCTTTCATATAAAGAAGCTAAGAGCATGATTGGATTAAGCCCAACGGATAAAAAAGAGGGCGAAGAAAAGTTAGTTAAAACTTACGGAACAAAAAGAGGTCAAAGAAGAATACAGATTTCTAACGTGCCAGTTGAATACAATCAAATGGCAATGAAGGTTCAAGATTTAATGCTGTTCGAAGAAGAAGAGTCTAGTTTTCAATCTATTATAGATGCGTTTGGTCAACATAGAAATTTATTTAGTAATACTAAAGGTTCTACATTTAACAACGTTAAGGAATCAGAAAAAAACGTTTACAGAAATAATATTATTCCCAGAGGTGAATTAATCGCAAATAATTTTACCAATGGTTTATTTACTGAAGAAATGATTTCTAGGGGTGAACGCTTAAAATTATGTTTTGCTCATTTAGATATTTTGCAAGAAAGTAAGCTAGAAGAAAATCAAGCGGCAAAAATAGAAGCAGAAACACTAGCAGCTCTAAACGCTTTATTAGAAACTAACGCAATTACTCAAGACGAGTACGACAGAATTTCAAACAAAGAAAAAAGTATTTAAAATGGAAATGACGAAAGAGAAAATATTAGCATTGAAAGGTATATCAGACGAACAAAGGGCTTTATTGCTTTCTAAGCTAACCGCAGTTAAATCAGGTAAAATAGTAAACAAATGATAGTCAAAGCGTTTAAAGGCAAAGAATTTGAAAGCAAAGAAGAGTTTATTTCTTTCTTTAAGAGCAATAAGCAGCAAGCGGTTGCCCTTAAATGTGCTGCAATAAAAGAAGGCGCGGTAAGCCTTAACTATTCTAATAAATTTAGCGAAGTACAAAAAGATGCAATTACTGAAGTATTAAAATATGGAGATGATGTTACAAATGTAATAAGCTCTATGAATTACTACGATTCTCATGGTGATGTACATCTAGAAGGTAACTGGAACAAGTCAGCAAAAGAACAAAATGGAAGGATTCATCACGCTATGAATCATGATTTGTCAGTCGGCAATATTGTTGCATATCCTAAAGATGTTAAAATAAGCGTTAGTAGGGTAGCATGGAAGGAGCTAGGAGTAGATATAGATGGAAGTACTGAAGTTTTATTAGGCAATAGTTTAATGACTGATAAATCTAATCCTGATGCGTTTAAGGGCTACAGAGATAACGTAGGATTTAAACATAGTCCTAGAATGAGATATATAGACGGAGCTTTCGCTATTAAATCAGATGACCCTGAATTAGCTAAAGAAAACGCATTATATGAAAAAGTTTATCCTATGGTAGCAAATAAAGAGGATATTAAAGATGGTATATTTTTTGCAGTAAAACAAGCCGCATTAGTTGGTGAGTTTAGCACAGTAATTAACCCATCAAATGAAGCTACACCAAGAATAAAAACCGAGCCGTCTAAAGACACTCAAGAAAAAGACACTCACGTAGAGCCGTCTATAGATTATCAATATTTAATAAAAAATTTTAACACTAAAAATTAAAAAAATGAGTAAAGAACTAGAAGCCCAAGAAACTGCAAAAAAAGAGTTACTTGAAGCTGTAAAAACCGAAGCCAAGCAAGTAGTTGATAAAGCTACAGAAGGCATGCCTACTTCTAAAGAAGTGGAAGAAATTAAAGCGCAATTGAAAAACATTGCTGACAACGAAACTGATGCAGCTGAACTTAAAAAGTCAGTAGACGAAGCATTACTACAAATCAAAGCTATCCAAGAGCCTAGAAGCGCAGAAGAAACTAAAAGCTTAAAATCTCTTATCGAGAAAAATAGCGAAGTTTTGAAAGAAATTAAAGCGGGCGGTTCTAAAAACCATAATGGTTTTGAAGTAACCTACAAATCAGGAACTACAGTTAACGCTTCTGATATTGCCGACAGAGATTATTTAAGTGAGATAGAAAGAGGGATTACTAACCTACCAGTTAGAAACCCAAGTATTGCTAGCTTATTTACTACACAAACTGTAGGTACTGAATACTTGCACTATTACGAGCAAGCCACTGTCACTAGAGATGCAAAAGTAGTTGTAGCGTGTGCTACATCAACTAGCACCACAGCTGCAACATGGGTTAAACGTATCGTTACACTAGCTAAAGTTAGAGATATGGTAGATGTATGTATTGACATGCTCGAAGATTACGATTTTATCGAAAGCCAATTAACTCAACTTATCGAAGAGTCTATAGCTTTAAAAATAGACAACGATTTGTTATTAGGTGCAGCCGCTTTAGCTACTGACATCCAAAGTGTTGATTCTATTGCTTCTGAGTTTAGTGCAACTAACGTTTTAGCTCCATTTAATGGTGCAACTGGAACGGGTTTTGCAAGTCCTAATTTAGAGCAATTAGTTGATGCTATGTCAGCTCAAATTCAAATCTTCGGACAAGAAAATTCTTTCATGCCCGACACAATGGTTATGAACTTTGCAGACTTTGTAAGGTACAGAAACTTGCGTGACGATAATGGTAACAAATTAATCCACACTTTGGGAGATGTAGTATCTACTATCGCGGGATTAAGAGTTATTACTAGCCCTATCGTTCCATCTAACGAATGTTATGTATTTGATTCTACAAAAGGTAAAATTCTTGCCCGAAAAGGATTTACTTTTAACATCTCAAAAGATAACCGAGATAATATCGAACACGAATTAGCTACAATGGTAGCATATCAAAGAATGCAGTTTTATGTGAAAAACATAGACCAAGATGCATTTATGAAATGTACCGATATTACAGCTGCAATTACAGCTATCACAAACGTATAAGCTATTTAGCTTAATACCCTTCGCCCCGCTTAATTGATTTTAAGCGGGGATTAAGGGTTAAAGAGTATTATGAAAATCATATTTACAAGAAATCACAAACCCTATTCAATAGGTGATACTATAGAGGGAGAATCCAGTGCAGATGTTAAAACCATGAATTGGTTTAAGACTATAGGAGCAGCAAAAGACGACTGCGATTGTGATGAACATTCAGATAAAGAAGGTTGTGATGGTTGTGGTGACAAGAAAAAAGCTATTTCAAGTGCAAGTGCATTTAACGTAGAAACAAGCTCAGAACCCGTAGTTATAGCCGAAGTGGCAAAAAAAGACAGCGTTAAGAAAGTAACAAAAAAGAAAAAAGCTAAAAAATAGATGTCCGATATAGTTCAAATAACAGATTTTGCAAGTGGTAAATATTACATTCCTACGGGATGTTATGAAACTGCTAATCTTCAACAATTTATTGATGAAACTGAATCCGAATATTTGGACAAATTGTTAGGATGTTCTTTGGCTACTTTGTTAATTGCTGATTTGGTTAATGGTGAGCCAACTAACCCCGAATATCAAGCGTGGTTTAATAAATTTTGTTATACTCCTGAATGCTGTGGAAATGGGTGTTATATGTCACATTGTTGCGTAACTCCTGAAATACAATCTCAGGGCGTTAAAGTCATGCTTATGGGCTACGTTTATTATGGATATGTAAGAGATTTACAAATAAATAAAACTATTACGGGCATGAATGATGCAAATAACGAAAATTCTACTATTACAGATTTAGGTAATTTGCAAATAAATACAGACAACCGTAGAAATATAAGCGCAAGAACTTTTAACGCAATTAAAAATAAAATTGCAAAAAATACTACTTGTAATCAGTGCGTATATGAGGAGATACAAACATTATTCGGGTGATAGAAGCAGCTTATAAAATAATAGAAGATTTGCTAGGTACGTTAAACAACGTTTTAACTATTAAATCTACTAATATAGTAAACCCGACTACAACTGAAATAGTAGTTTGTGACCCATTATGGGCGCATGCTTTCCCTTGTTCATTGGTTTATAATGGAGGAAACTCGTTTGTAGTTAAAAGTATGGTTTTTTCAAATAATAGCTACACTTTAACTCTATCAGGTTCTTCTTATAATGTAAACGAAGTAACAAGTTTAAAAGCTCCTACTTTTTATCATGGAACTACAATAGCAACAAACACAGAATTAAATAAAACTCAAACACAGATATTTCCAATTGTTTATTTATATGAGGTGTTAAATGAAACCTTTTTTTCCCGTAGAAGTACAAATGTATTAGAAAGAGAATCTAATTTAAGATTGTTCTTTTTAACTTCTACACCTAAAGCGGGATGGACTACGGATTGTCATTATGTAAATGCTGTTGACCCTATGGCGCAAATGGCGCATCTTTTTATAAAAAACATAAATAATTCGAAATGTTATAATAATGTCGAAGATTATAATATAGTTTATCACGCTAAATTTGGTAACTATGATAGAGAAGGACATTTAACCGCTATCTTTGACAAAGAACCAATGTCAGGGGTAGAATTAGAAATTACAATACAAAAGAAAAAAGAAAATAAATGTATAAATTGTTAAACATTAAAACACAAAATAAAAGTAAATATTATGTCATGTAAAGTATGCAAGTGCGATGTAGCACTTATCAACACAGGTCTACCCAATTGTACAACGATACATGGGATAGCTAACCGATTAATTATGGTATCGAAGTACGATACTTCAGGAACAGAAAACACTATTCCTTCAGGAACAACATTTAACCAAGCCTATTTAGATGCGAAAATTAACAACGCAGACGAATTAGCTCGATGGTATCCTATCGCGGGGGTTTTCGAAAACGTAGAACAGCTAAGAGAAGATAGCGTTTACTTCGAAGCCAACAGCGGAACAAAAAGATTTGTTCGCAAAGGAATTAAAAACTTCGCGGGTATGTTGTTAGAATTTCCCGCCGCTTATCTTAAAAGTCTAGACCAATTCAAATGCGGTCAGTGGACATGCCTAATCGTAGATTGCGATGGTGGTTTGATTGGTTACGGAGATTTAGAAACGGGAATGACTGGTATCCCAGTAGAAAAAGCTACAATGGATGCAAATTTCGTAGAACAGACTGATTCTGATGTAGCAATGTTGAAATTAGATTGGCAATGGGACAAGTCTACAACTGATGCAAATATTAAATATATTGCTTCTGATGACATTACAGCCGATTTAAACGACTCTAAGGGTCTAATTGATGTTGTACCATTAAAAACCGATTTTACGCGAGGATATGATGTAGCAAGTGCTACTGAGTTTAGTTTTGATGCTAAAACTATCTTTGGAACGAAAGTTACTGGTTTAGTTGTAGGAGATTTTACACTTACAAACACTACAACCGCTTCTAGTGTATCTATTACTTCAGTAGTTGAGTCACCCGCTGGTTTATATACCTTTACTATTCCCGCACAAACTACTAACGATTTAGGTACTCTAGATTTGTCAAAAGATGGTTTCAGTGGTTCAGTATTATCAGCTCTTCCAATAACATTCGCTTAATATTATGGGAAAATATATTCAAGTATTAAACGCGGGTTTTAGTGTAGATGCTGTAATAGGTATAAAGTCACAAGCCGAATTTGAGAAGGTTTTTCCTAATCTAAATGCAAAAGTGTATTTTCCCAGAGTTAAGGAAGCCTTAAAAGGATTCAAAAAACCAAAGGTAACCAAACAACGGAAACCGATGGATGATGTACAGCAAGATGGGGATTAATATATTCCTAGATGTTGCTAACAAATTAAAGTCAATCACACCGACCTTTTTAATAAGGTCGGTATTTGACGATAATCTAGAAGAGTTTGTTTTAAACCTTGTTAAAATAGACCAGTTAAAAAATCAAGGAATAGATAGTAGTGGGGATGTTATAGGGTATTACTCCCGTACTACAGCAAGTTTAAACCCTAAAAAAGTGTTTAATACTCACTACACTTTAGAAGATAGTGGATATTTTAAAGATAGTTTTGAACTAATAATAACTAATGAAGATATAAAAATTTGGGCGGATGGAAGTACTGGTAAAAAAGAAGACATTATACAAAAATATGGTAGAGAAATTATCGGTTTTACTAACAAAAGTGTTGAAAAATATCAATTTACTGTTGGCTTATTACTATCAGAAGTTATGCGGACTATTATTACGAACTCATTCAGGACTTGACACAATGCCTATTTACAATTGGTCAGAAATGTTCGCAAAAGAAGATTTAGGACATTTATTTGTAAAATATCGCAAAAATATATACTCAGTCCGATTACAGAAAAAATCTGATAAAATGATGAACGAATACATTCAAAAAGTAGGTTTATCAAAAAAGTACTTAAATTATATTAAGGAGCTTCAGAGAGGACAAAAACACAAAAATAAATTTATTGATGGTGACGATGTTTCAGGTACATTTGCAGAGTTATCAGACAAAAACCTAAACGATTTTTTTAAGGATTTTGGAAAAGACGAAAAACAAAAGATTGAGCTAGTTAGAACTTGTTCAGCTATGGAGAAATATCAGGGTGTAGAAATTGACCCTAAGGTTATAAATGTATTAAAGTTTCACGCTATATTAAAAAATATAAACGAAGATGCCGCAAGGAATAAAACATAAGGATATAGTAAGCGAGAGTTTATTCGCCCCAACTATTAAAGAGTTGGAAAAAATGAACGAGCTAATTAAAAAAATCAAAGCCGATTTACCTAAAGGCGAAGATATTTCATTAGTAAAACCCGAATCCGTTGAAAACATAAAAAAGATTAACGAAGAGGTTAAAAAAACAAATAAATCTTATTCTCAATCAAAAACCCTAAGAGATAATAATCTAGCTATACAGAAAAAAATAGATATAGCTAATAGTAAAGAGGGAAAAGCCTTAGAACTACAAAGGCAAAAACTAAATGCGTTAAACAAAGCTAATCGAGAGATGGCTAAAGAAAAAGCGGGTTTATTGAGTTTATATCAAAAAGAAAGCCGTAGGTTAAACGAATTACGAAAATCCTATAAAGACCTAACTTTAAGCGGTAAGGGAAGCAGAAGAGAACTCCGAGCCATGGGTAAGGAGATAAATAAGCTAGATAGTAAACTTAAACGAGTAGATGCGAAGACTGGGCAATATCAAAGAAGCGTAGGTAATTATGCTAAGGGTTTAGGAGGATTATTTAGAGCTGCGGGTTTAGGTTTAGGGATAGGAGTACTAATAAGAGGTATAAGAAACGTTATAGGTATATTTAGCGACTTTCAGCAAGCTAACGCTAAACTAGCTTCTATTTTAGGAGTAAGCCGAAAAAGTATAGGAGCATTAACAGAAGATGCCAAAAGACTAGGAGCAACTACAGCCTTTACAGCTTCTCAAGTAACAGAAATGCAAACAGCATTTGCAAAGCTAGGCTTTTCTGAAGGTGCAATTTTAAGTTTAACAGAAAGCACTATTGATGCTAGTATTGCATTAGAAAGTGGAATAGGAGAACAAGCCGAACTAACGGGTAAGTTATTAAATGCATTTGGACTTGAAGCTAGCGAAGCTAAACGAGTAAACGATTTACTAGCTCAATCTGCAACTAAAAGTGCGCTTAATTTTGAACAATTAAAAGATGCGTTTTCATTTGTAGCACCAACAGCTAAGGCGTTAGGGCTTACAGTAGAAGAAACGGCGGCAACCTTAGGAGTATTAGTAGACAATGGTATAAAAGGAGCTAGGGCGGGTAGATTGTTAAGTTCTTCTTTTGCTAGACTAAACAAAAAGGGCTTAGATTTAGAAGAAGCTATAAGACTAATAAATTCAAGTACTGACAAAACCGCGACAGCTACGGAGCTATTTGGTGTTCAATCCTTTACACTGGGTTTAATACTAGCAGAAAATACAGAAAAAACGGCAAATTTAACAGAGGAATT
>ERZ1046568.1621-NODE-1621-length-15740-cov-7.675167_pt1 | contig 15740 bp, 18 predicted proteins | sample MGYA00383092_ERZ1046568 | MGnify/ENA primary metagenome ERZ1046568 (study PRJEB29581, sample SAMEA5548362) | metagenome | biome: marine; feature: coastal; material: water | depth 1 m | study: Short-term variability in the microbial, nano- and picoplankton... | reverse complement strand
TGCCCTGCAAGCGCGAAGCGCAGGAGAAATAGAAAACTCGTCAGCCCAAGGTACAACATCAGGCTTTTTGCCCCTTATCTGCGACCTGGCACAACATCTGAGCCACGCGCGGCCCCCAGACTTGCAAAGAATAACTGTCTTCCACTTTTTTGCGCCCGGCAGCTCCCATACGACGGCGCAGATCGGCATCAGACAGAAGCGTCTCGATGGCTGAGCACCACTCACTATCAGTTTCAGCCAGAAAGCCGTTCACACCGTGTTCCACGATCTCTTTGTTCACACCGACGGGTGAGGCCACAACTGGCAAGCCACAGGCCATATACTGTATCAGCTTGTAACCGCACTTGCCACGCGCCCAAGGGGTGTCTGTTAAGGGCATAATCCCAACATCTAGAGTTTGCAAGAATGGGACTTCACCTTCTTCGCTCCATTTCACTAGGTCGAGGTGAGGATGCTGTTCTGCCATGCGATCTGCCCCCATCACCGCGATTTGCCCCCCGTTTGATTCCGAAATTTGGTTTAGCATGGGCAACATGCCCCGCAGATACTCGTTCCATGTGCTTGGTGTTCCAATCCAACCAATTCTTTTGGAAAGATCCACGAGTCGTTCGTCTTGGCTCGGACGAAAGATCTCGGTATCTACAATAGTCGGCACTATCTCTATCTGAGAACATAGAGGGCGAGCGTATTCGGCTAGGTAATTATTGCCGCAGAACGCCATTTCGGCAGCGCCAATTGTACTGTGCAACTTTCGCCCCAGGAACCTTCGTATTTGCCGTTTCAGATGGTAGTCATAATTATGAAAGATCGCATCGTCAAAATCGAAGACAACAGGCTTTCCTGGCCAGCCAGACAGCCTCTCTAGCAGCCCTGGCAGATAAGGAAATAATTCACAATGCAGCCAGAGTATATCTACGTCAGGTGAAGAAAGCAGCCAGCGTAAACGGTCTATGTAGCGCGCCGCGACGTAGCGGCCTTGCCGCCCATGGCCTACATAAAGCCTTTGCAAATATACGTCATCAAGCAATGGGCGATGCAGCAGTTCAAAGCCTGTTTCTGAAAGAAATGGTCGATATTGTAAAAACCGTTGCCGGGTGCTGGCAGCTAGTTCACCATATTTTGTAAGCAAAGCAATCTTCATGGTCGTGGCTGTAGCTTTCGACCTACAGCGCACCAAAACGGGAAGCGATCAGAAAAGCTTATATCTTCAAGCCCGGCTGCTTGCATCATTGTTACTATCTCTGAACGAGTGAAGCGTTGCTCCAATGGTGTTCCGAACCGGTCTCGGGAATCAGTTCTCATAGTATAGAAGCTGGTATTGCGGTAGCTAGACAACAACCAGCTATCCACATTCAATCCCAATCTTTCGCCCAGCAAAGCTAGACGTGCTAACGGAAGGTAGACCACCGCAGCAATTATGTTTGTGACAATTGATTTCATTCGAGCGGGCATGCGGGATATCCCGCGCCTCAAGATGTCTGAAGCCCGCCAGACCAAGGCATACCAGAAAGCTTTGTTATCGAAGCGGTAATAGAGATACAATAGAAAAGGCGCTCCGGGTTTTAGCATTCGCACGCAGTCACGAAGAGCAGTGGCAGTATCAGGAATGTGGTGCAGAACGCCTAAGGAATAGCCAAAGTCTTGACTGTCTAGCGGCATAGGCTGATCAGACACTCCGGCATTTATAAAGACCGTGTTGGGGAAATGGGCCAGCTTTGTCCTAGCTACAGAAAGCGCTTCAGGCGAAGGGTCGATACAAGCCAGTTTGGCAACTCTTGGTGCGACCATCATTGCCCAGCGTCCCGACCCACAGCCCATGTCAAATCCCTCAGCTTCTTCGGGCAAAGAGTCCCAAGGGAAGATATGAAAATAGGTATCAAACAGAAAAGCGTGTTCGGCATCACCAAGTGCCTCCTGGTCGAAACGTGCCCATTCGTCACCAAACGAAGACACCGTTTTCGGATCAATGTTGCTCATTTTTGTGCAATCTTCCATGCCTGAAACATCAAAATCGCCCAAATTCGCGCCGTCCAGTCCCTACGTCCCGACAGGTGCTCCGCCCATGTCTGGCGAATAATCTTTGGATCGAAAAAACCATCCTTTTCTAAGCGTTCGTGCGAAAGCAACTCCTCTGCCCAGTCACGCAGCGGACCACGCAGCCATATCCCAATCGGAATAGCAAACCCCACTTTAGGTCTTTCGATCATCTCACGCGGGACATGCTGATACAGGACCTGCCGCAAGGCCCACTTGCCTTGACCATCGCGAATTTTTGCTGCCATTGGCAGACGTGCGGCGAGTGCAATAACGTCAGGGTCGAGGAACGGCGTTCGCGTTTCCAGGCTCACACCCATAGCAGCGCGGTCAACCTTGCACAGAATATCATCAGGCAAATAACTGCGCATGTCCTGCACCATCATCAGCATGGCAGGATCATCAACGCCGTTCTCTGGCAACGGATCATCGAGTTGGGAGGTTGGGTCTTTGGAGATACTTAGCATAATCCCTGCCTCAAGCGTCCACTCGCTGACAAGCGATCTGTATAGGTCATCGGTTGTTCTGACGGTCCTGAGGTGATCGCCAAGCCGGTGTGCTTTATCTCCAAGCTTTGAAATGCCGGTGCTTCCAAACCGCAGGCGATTATACTTGGAGCCGGCTGCATCCCAAACGGAAAGGGGTACGGACCGAATTACTTTGCCTAAGCCCTGGCGGAGAGGATGAGGCAGTAGTGCAAACCGGTCCCAAATCTTGGGGCCCCAGAAATACCTGTTATAACCGCCAAACAGCTCATCACCCCCGTCACCTGACAGCGCGACCGTCACATGTTGGCGGGCAGCACGGCACACCAGATGCGTGGGAATTTGCGAGGAATCCGCAAAGGGTTCATCATAAAGTTCTGGCAGATGGGGGATCACGTCACGCGCATCTTTGTCGGTGACGCGGACCTTGGTATGCGCTGTGCCCAGGTGACTTGCGACAGCGGCGGCATAGGTGGACTCGTCGAAAGTGGCCTCATCAAACCCGATCGTAAAGGTTTGCACGGGTCGCGCGCTTTGCGCCTGCATCAGCGCCACGATGGCTGAGCTATCCACGCCACCGGACAGAAATGCCCCCAGAGGCACATCCGAGATCATCTGCCTTTGTACCGCCTTGCCAAGCACTTCGCCGAGTGCTGCAACAGCATCGTCATTGTCTTCGATTTGGTTCTGTGCCCCTGCCTCAATCTCTACGTTCAAGTCCCAATATCGGCGGATGCTGATGCTGCCATGATGCCCGCCAGGGCGGATTGGCTCTTCAGGTGGTGTGGAAGGCGGCGCACCATCGACCGTGAGGATGGTCCCTGGTTCCAGTTTGTAGAGGCCAGGATGAATGCTCCGCGGGGCGGGTACATACATAAAGCGCAGATATTGCGCCAAAGCTTCGCGGCACACATCACGCGGGCAATCTGGATGCGCCCGCAGTGCCTTAAGTTCAGATCCGAACACCAGCGCATGCCCAGCCCACCCCCAGTAGAGCGGCTTTTCCCCCATCCTGTCCCGCGCCAGAGAGAGCTGTTTGTTTGAGCGGTCCCAAAGCGCCAGCGCAAACATGCCTTTCGCGCGCTGAAGCGTCTCATCAAGATCCCAATGCATAATACATGCAAGCAAAGTTTCAGTGTCTGAGTGTCCCTGCCAAGTCGTCGAGGCCCCAACCTTTTCCAGATCCCGTCGCATCTCAAGATGATTGTAGATTTCACCATTGAAGGCGATAACATACCGCCCACAGACAGAATGCATCGGTTGGGCTCCGGCCTCGGATAGGTCGAGAATAGACAGACGTCGGTGTCCCAGCGCCACTTCATCTTCTACCCAACATCCTTCGTCATCTGGCCCTCGATGACGGAGGCTGCGCATCATGCGCCGCACCACGGTCTCTCGATCGTCCAGCCTGTTAGAGTTGGCACACAGCAGTCCCACTATTCCGCACATCGGGAGTCCTCTGCGTGAAAGATGGATGCATAGATTCCTTGATATGCCTCTGTGCCGGCCCCTAACAAAATATGGCCTCAGCAGTAGCGCGGTATCGTTTTGGCAGTCCGGGGTCCTGCATAATTTTTTCCAGTTCATCGAGCGCGGGACGCATCTGCGCGGGGTCGTGTCCATTAAAAATTACGCCAACCCTATTGTGCCGGATCATGTTGGTGACATCTCTTACCCTTTCATTTGCAAAAACAGGAAGCCCGCATCCCAGAACCTTGGCCAGACGAGTTGGCGCAATACCCAATTTACTTAATCTGTAGCTAAAAAATATCACGGATGAGTCCTGACCACGCACCCGTGCGTCATCTCGCGGCACAATCTCAAAACGGACGCCGGGGTCGCGCATTGCCGCGATACGCATCCAGTTAGTCATCCAATCCAAAAGGAAACAGTCCAAGAGGACTGAGGTTATCGAACACAGAGACGCTATGTTCAGCACTGCATAGCAATAGTGCTAGGCGTTTTCCGAAAAAACCCGCCCCTCCAGTTAATAGGATGTTTTGCATGGGCTTGCTCCTATGTCTGTTCCAAAGCGGCCAAATAGCTATCAACCGACGCCTGAAGAGAAAAATGAACCAAACCTAGTGCATGTGATCGCTCACGAATTGCTATTTTTTGGCAAATTACATTGTCTCGTACCCAGGGCCAAACTTCAGAAAGGTTTTCGTTTAATGGAAACATCACTCCTGCCTCAATCAAGGGTTCAACCGGACCAACGCCTGCTGTTCCTATTATTGGCAGACCAGCCAACAGGTATTCTCCAAGCTTGATTGGTGAAACGAATTGCATCGAAAAGGCTCTCTGAAACAGCGCTAGCGCAAGATCGCATTGTATTAAGGCGGCTGGCATTTCTTCTGGACGCAATCGCGAAACTTGGATCCAGTGTCGTTCGGTGACGCCAGATCGATCAAGGGCGACGTCAAGATTAGTTTTGTCACTAGTGAAGATACAAAACACCAAGTTGGGTATATGTGCACGTAAGCCTCTGGCCACTGCTATCATTTGGTCGATGTAGTACTTTCCACCAAGCGAGCCCGCATAACAAAGTCGGAACTCGTTATCGGTCCGCTGTGGCCAGTCACGAAGGTAGGGTGTTGGGTCACGACCGTTACCGACAACATAAAATTTTGCTCTGTCAGCACCTGAACGACTAACCAATAATTTGATGGCGCTAGGTGTTCGAACCAGGACCTGATCAGCGACTCTGGCGGTGTGGGCCTCGACCGCCCGCAAGATCCGATAAGTCGCGCTTTTCGGAGAAAGACCTCCGAAATCCACACGCTCATCTACTGCAAAACCATCCGCATCAAAGACCAATTTCAATCCCCTGCGAGAGCCCATCGCCAGCACAGCTAATGCGGGCATCAGGCTCCTTGGCATTAACGTATCAATATCCCAATTTCTTATTGCATTCCAGATGTGACTGCGCCCCATAATTGCAGAAGCAAAAGAACCCGCACTCCCTGATTTTCGCCAAATAGGTGCGGATTTGTAGGGTATACCAGCAGCCTCACAGATTGCTTTAGTACGCAAAACAGCCTCTGTGTTAGCCCAAGTGAACTGCATGACATGAAAATGATGCCCATGCTCAGCAAGGCCCCTGAAGATGGGGAGAAACAGCCCTTCAAGATAACTTGTTTGTGGGCCATCCCAAGTGATGAATAGGATACGGGTCATGAATGTTTTCCTGATACAAGGTTGTGAAAGTTTGCCTCTGCGCCGTGGCAATGCGATATTGATGGGCGTTGTGTACGCATCCCCCTTATCAACGCCCAAACTGCAGTAAGTGACGGGATCTTTGAATTTACATTTAATAAATTCACATGAGATTCAGCCGCAATCAGTTCATCTGCGACAGCACTACCACTTGCGAATGCGCAAAACTGATGTTCAAAGCGTGGAGCGTGAGAGTTGAGCGCCAATATTTTCATGTGTGTTTCCACTCCACTAAAATCTAGTGCGGGAGTTATGTGAAAAACAGTATCAATTTTTGCTTGGTGGATCATTCACCCTCATACGAAAGCGGCCTTCGCAGCACTATCGCCCGCTTTGCATTAAGTAGGCTTCAAGATATTTGTGAGCAACTTTCTTATGGTCATGATGCTTTTCTGCAAATAAACGTGATTTTTCACCCAGTTCACGTATTGAACTTCTGTTTAGAAGAAGCTCCTCTAGTTGTCTTTCAAGATATTTAGGATCTGGAGTGATATTGATAACTGGACAATCTTGGTAGTGATTGTAAGATTTTGTTATATTTTCATTCCCAGAAAGAACGACTTTACCTTTTGCTAAACCTAAAGCCGCACTCATCCCATAGCTCATACCATTTGTCTGATCGACAATTATGTCCACGCTATTTGTTAGTTCGTCATACTCTTGATGTGGTAGCCCACCTGCTATGATAAATTCAGCTATATCATGAAATTTTGAGGAAAGTCGATCAAAGACGTCCTTTATCATTTTGGATCCCTTGAAATCATTCCTTGGGTTTAGCCTGTTTAGTGGATGAAAAATTCGTACCCTTCGATTTTGGGCCAGTTTCGACTGCGTGTGATTTAAAACGTCGATGGGAAATGGTATTACTTTATGCGGATTCCGGCCATCTCTTTTCATGCAGAATTCATACTCATAACAGACTGGTATTATGCCACGCGCTTGCTTGAGTAAATAATCTAAATCTGAATATTGGTGTTCGTTTTCATACCAATCATGTGGAGGATAGTATGGTAAGTCTCGAACATGCTTTCGATAGACTGCGTCTGATCCTGCTGCAATGTAAAATAGATCAGCGCCTGATTGCTGCATTTGGTCGACGAGAATACGGTTTAACGGTCGAAAAAAAGGAGTAGGTGAAATACATTGAATTGTGTCAAAATTGCTTAGCTGTCGTACCAGCCGTAGTTGGCAAATTGCTTTACTGATAGATCCACGAGCGAAGCCATTTAAATTTCCGAGCGCAATATCAGTTTCATACTGTTTCCATCCATCTCCAAATGTAGCGATTTTTGCTTCAACGCCAATCGCTGTGAGACCTTTTTTGAGTTCAGTGTGTACTCCACTCATTTCGTGTAGCAGAAGAACTTTCATTTAGTGCTTTCGTTATCTGGTTTCGTTTTTGTGTGTACTATTGGCCACCAGCCAATGACTTCGTAGATGCGGGTGAGGCGCGCGGTGAGGCGTCCCCCGGGGCCCGTTTTAATCAGTATTACCCGAAGGCCAAACAGGCCGGTTGCCAACGCCAGACCGATAGAGGTGATCGCTGCTAAAAGCGGTTCGGTCCGTGCCAAAGCTAGAAGCGCCAACGCCAGTATGAAATGCAGTAAAAGCAACAACAGTGATTGGGGCTGCCAACGAAAACCCTGAAAGTTGTGAACAATGGTATTCACAATTGCGAAATAAACAATATGTCCAGCAAAGAAGGCGATCGCTGTGACCTTTAACCCAAGAACGGGCAACAAGATCCAGCTTGTCGCCAGAAATACGATGTTAAAGCTGAGTTCCATAACGAAGAACGTCTTGGATCGGGCTGCCGCAATAATCGAATACGCGAGCGGCCAACTAGTAAGCTTGACCAAATTGCCCACCGTCTGCCATTGCAGCAACTCCACTGCAGGGGTGAACTCTGCCGAATAAAGCAGCGTCACAGCCCAAGGTGCCAAACCGATAAGTAACAACAGCACTGGACCGCCAATTGCCAACCCAAGGTGGACTTGGTCGTTCATCAGCTGTGTCGCAGCAAAACGGTCATTGATGACTTCGGTCAGACGGGAATAGTAATCTGCCGCCATCGCTGCCAACAGGACGCTGACATAAGTCATTGTGATGCCCCATGCAGCGGCAAATTGTCCTGCAGCCTCTAGCCCCAGTTCATGTGTGATGAGGCTTCGTATCAAAAGCAGGGTCACCATTGTGGCAAGGCCGCCCAGCATGAACGCGATGCCCAACTTTGCCATAGGTTTCCAAACATCCCAGATCTCGGTGAAGCTGGGGTGCGCTGCCGTCGGTTTTGGTAGTCGTCGAGTATAACGCATGACGATCACGATTGTAACCAATGGCTGGAGCACAACGAACCAGATCAATCCTGGCTCTCCGTAGAGCCAGACAGCTGCTAGTCCAGCTATTGTGCCGACCAATGCGCTGATGATCGTGACGTGGCCAAGATCGCCGACTCGGCGCATGCCTTGCAAAGGGACCGTCTGTGCCGTGCCGAGCAAGGTCAACAATATTGTAAGGCCAATCAAACCTACCTCAGTTGCGTAACCCCGGTCTCCAAACAACCATTCGGATATTTGTGCGCGCAACAGCCACACTCCAAGCATGGCAAGAACGCCTTGTACCAGATGGGCAGCAAACAACACACGCCTGACAAGGCTGAGTTCTTGTTCTTCACCCTTGACGCTAGCAATCTGCCTCACGCCGCTGGACCCCATCCCTATGCCGGCGGCGACTACTACTACATCTTTCAAGCCATTGTAGATGCCCAGCAGTCCAACGCCATTCGGCCCTAACAGGACTGCCAACACTTTTATTCGCAAAATGGAAATCAGGATATTGACGGCTTGCGCACTGCCGATAACCATCATGGATTTTATAAGACCGCGAGATGACAAATTAATTCACACTCTGAATAGAAGTCAAAACTTCGGCTGTAATCTTGATGGCACCCTTTTCATTTAAGTGGTCCGTATCACCCATATCGCTGTCATCGAATTTATCATCATCATAAAAGTTTAAGATTGTATGCTGACCGATATCCATATTGTATAGTTTTGAAAAAAGAGCTTTAGGTTTAGGAAGCTCGTTCTTGAAGTCTGATCTGACTGGAGGGATTACAATCCAAATGTGGTGCCCAAGTTGGTCAGCCAATTCTATCATCTTATTAAGCCAACACATTTGATCTGGCTCACGTTGGTTTTCCCTCAGGTGTGCTTTAGCTCGCACAACAACATCACCATCTGATTCCAAGAACTTTTTTTTGTCATATCCCCGATACCAATTTGGTATATTTGGTACAGCAAGATTTTTACATTTCTTGATAATTCGGCGTTCAATTCTTCTGCTTATATCCTGTGTGCACTGGTATGGGATATTGAAATAATGCGAGTAGGCAACATATCGATATTTTTCGCGAGTTTTTGTTAGATCAAGTCCCGTGGCAATTGGAACAAAGAATACAATAACGTTTCGCAATTTTGGCAATATATTAGTTGAATTTTTGTAAAGATGATACGTCGCGTGCAGGTCCGTACTTGTAAGACCAAGATTATAGCTTGGCCCATTAGTTTGGTCGAGAAAGTCATAATCTGCGCCAGAACCTCGCAAGGCGAGGTTTTCAATTTGATCGGCGCATTGAAGAATTCCCAATCTTTTTTTGTAAACGTATGTTAGGAATTTTTCGTCCTCAAACGTGTTAATTCTAAAATCTGGAAAAAATTTCATTATCAATTTTTTTGTGCTGCACTTTAGGTGTTTTTTTATATTCTTAAAAATCATTTATAAACCTTATAACAACATCTGCTTCCTTCAATCCCAACTGCGGTCCGATCGGCAGGCTCAGTACCTCGGTGGCGAGTTGCCGCGCAAGTGGTAGCGCGTCAGCGGCTATGCCAAGCCCTGCATATGCATCCTGCATATGCGGCGCGATCGGGTAATGAATCAGGGTTCCAATGCCTGCCTTTGTCATACGGCCCTGCAGCGCGTCACGATCAGACGTCCGCACTACATAGAGGTGCCAAGCCGGCTCTGCCCATTCAGGTACGTGAGGCACTATGAGGCCGCATTCGGCCAATCCCACTGAATAGGCCGAGGCCACAGCACGGCGCCGCTCAGTCCACTTATCTAGAACCCCCAACTTCACCCGTAAGACCGCCGCTTGGATGGGATCGAGGCGTGAATTCACGCCAGCCTCTTCATTTACGTACTTCTGGCGTGAGCCATAGTTCCGCAAGAGCGCGACACGCTCTGCCAATGCTACGTCATTCGTCGTGATTGCCCCGGCATCACCGAGTGCCCCAAGGTTTTTGCCCGGATAGAAGCTCCAGCAAACAATATCGCCATGCGCACCGATGCGCTTGCCCTTGTAGCGTGCACCATGCGCCTGTGCAGCATCCTCAATCACCCGCAGCCCGTGACGGCTGGCGATCTCGAGGATCGGGTCCATGTCGGCGGGTTGGCCGTAGAGATGCACTGGTAAAAGCACGCGGGTTCGGGATGTAATCGCAGCCTCGATCCTTGCAGGGTCGATGTTGTGTATGGCCACGTCAGGTTCAACCGGGACCGGTGTTGCACCTACGCCAGTAACTGCGAGCCATGTGGCAATATACGTATTGGAGGGCACGATGACTTCATCGCCAGGTCCGATGTCGAGCGCCCGCAGAGCCAAGGTGAGAGCGTCCAAACCATTGGCAAGCCCGACCGCGTGTTTCGCATCGCAATATGCGGCCCATTCAGCTTCAAACGCCTCTACCTCGGGGCCAAGGATGTACCAGCCACTTTCGAGAACGCGTGAGACAGCGGCATCAATTTCGGGTTTGAGTTCGCGGTAAGCGGCACCAAGATCAAGAAAGGGTATCATTGCGCATCACCCTCGAACAGCTGCGAGAAAATCGTCGTAATCGCGATAATAATCTGCCTCATCATATTGATGTGATGCCAGCACCATGCAAACAGCACCCTGGCTGAAGCTGTCCATTTCCCGCCAGATCATGTTTTTGATGTATAACCCTTCGCGGGGGTCGCGTAGCCAGTGCTCCGACTTGGTCTCACCGTCATCTATTTTCATCCGAAAACTACCAGACAGTGCGAATACGATTTGCTCCAACTCCCTGTGGGCATGACCACCACGTTCGGCATCGACGGGGACATTGTAGAGATAGTAGACACGCGCGATATTGAAGGGGATATGATTGCCACCCTCCACAAAAGTCAGATCACCGCGTGGATCCTGGATCTGTGGCAGCTGTATTTCTCGAATTAAGTCATCAAGTCTTCTCATAGTTCACCGCACTCATGAGAAAATTCTGCTTGCCATTTTGCGACAATTTCTTCCGGATAACCGCGATGGAAATGACGACGCCAATGGCATTGGCGGGTACGGACCGCAGGACGACGGCACCAGCACGGACCCAGGCACCCTGGCCAATTGTCACGCCCTCACCAATGATGCATGCCGCATCTAGTCGTACATGATCGTGCACAAAGATCCCGTCACCGGCCAAAACTACACGTGGATCGATGGTGGCGGTTTTAGCAATGCTAGTACTCACCGGTAGGAGGCTTCCCTTAATTGGATCAGACATCACGGTTCTCACTTTCTAATATAGAAAAGTGAGCCATTTTATCTTTTTCAAATCGAGCGCGAGCGTATTTAAAATAAGTGTTCAATTCGTCATGGCCTGTTTCAAGTGCACCAAAACGTCGATGAAATGCTAGCGTATGGCTATTTTCATTCAGCACTTCAAAAATTGCACTATCAAGATTATGACTCAAAAAGCCGATTTGGTAAATTAATACGGCACTTTCAAGAGCAGCCTTACGCGGCTTGCTCTCATCCAGAATCCAACTGCCCCATGTGAAACTTTTCACATCGAAATCATAAAGCCGTACAAGGCCGCACCGCGTGCCATCCTTTCGCTCTATCACATAATAAAACTCTTGCCCGGCAGCCTCACGCGCCTGGTAACCTTCGATCCACGCTCGTTGATCCTGAACAGTACCAGTGACTTTGGAGAGATGGCTGTTATAACAAGGGTTAGTCCGCAGGCCATGCACATAGGCCGCGTCGTCGGGCTTTACCAGTCTAAGCGTAAGATTGGGTCCTTCGACACATGCTATGGATGACCAGTCCATCATAGCTTCAGATCGCTTTCATCACGCGCAAAGATACTTTTAAGATCATAAAACACATGATCTGGGGCCCCGTAGCCGCGTAGGGCGATTGCCCCGGCGTCGCGATAGTTGTCGTGTGCCACAGCCAAAAGTATACCGTCATATGCTGAGGGTTCCGGCGTTGTAATCAAGTCCAGCCCATATTCCTGCTTTGCCTCTGCCGCATCGACCCAAGGATCATGCACATCCACCTGCATGCCATACTCGCGCAGTTCCGCAACAACATCGATTACGCGTGTGTTGCGCAGATCGATGCAGTTTTCCTTGAATGTCAGCCCTAGGATCAACACCCGCGCGCCGTCCACCTGAAGACGGCGTTTCAGCATGGCTTTGATCAACTGACCGGCCACATACGCGCCCATCCCGTCATTGATACGCCGCCCGGCCAGGATGATCTGCGGGTGATAGCCTATCGTCTCGGCCTTGTGGGTCAGGTAATACGGGTCCACCCCGATGCAGTGCCCGCCGACCAGCCCAGGCTGGAACGGCAGGAAATTCCATTTCGTGCCTGCCGCTTTCAGAACCGCATTGGTGTCGATCCCCATCCTGTTGAAGATCATCGCTAGTTCATTCACGAGCGCAATGTTTAGGTCGCGTTGAGTGTTTTCGATCACCTTGGCGGCCTCTGCAATGCCAATACTCTCAGCTTTGTAGGTGCCGGCGGTGATGATGCTGGCATAGAGTTGATCGACTTCTTCTGCGATCTCGGGTGTGGAGCCAGACGTCACCTTGCAAATGTCGGGCAGGCGGTGCGCCTTGTCGCCGGGGTTGATCCGCTCGGGTGAGTACCCTGCAAAGAAGTCGACGTTGAAGGTAAGGCCGGACGCACGCTCCAGAACTGGCACGCAGTCTTCTTCGGTCGCGCCTGGGTAGACCGTACTTTCATAAATGACGATGTCGCCACGCTTCAATACGCCCCCCAGCATTTCTGAGGCTTTGAGCAAGTGGGTCAGGTCGGGGCGCTTGTGCGCATCGATTGGTGTGGGCACAGTCACGATATAGATCGAGGCAGCGACCAGATCAGCGGGGTCGCTTGTGAAGGTGAGCTGATCCACTGTAGCCAATTCGTCATTGGAAACCTCCAGCGTCGCGTCATGCCCCACACGCAGTGCATCAATCCGACTTGCATTGATATCAAAACCAATCACGGGACGTGACTTGCCGAACTCTACTGCGAGCGGAAGGCCTACGTAGCCAAGACCGATCACGGCAATGGTTTTTACATGAGTGGTCATTTCCCGGAATACTCCCGATACCAATCCACAAATTTCGCAATGCCGTCGCGGAAATTCGTCTGTGGCCGATACCCCGTCAAGGTTTTCAATAGATTCGCATTCGCCCAGGTCGCGGGCACGTCACCTGTCTGCATGCCCATGTAATTCCGCTCAGCCTTCTGCCCGAGACAGTCCTCGATCGCGTCGATAAAATCCAACAGTCGCACCTTATCAGAATTGCCGATATTCACGACGCGGTAAGGGGCGACGGCTGACAGGCTGTCTCCCTCGGGCACCACGCCATCCTTCGGGCGTACGGGCGCCACATCAATCAAGAGACCTATCGCGCGCACCAGATCGTCGACATAGGTAAAGTCGCGATGCATTTCGCCGTTGTTGTATATGTCGATTGGGTGTCCATCGAGCATCGCATCCACAAATTTGTAGAGCGCCAAATCGGGGCGGCCCCACGGACCATAGACGGTAAAGAACCTGAACATCGTCGTCGGAAGGTCGTAGAGATGCGCATAGGCATGGCCCATGCTCTCGTTCGCCTTCTTGGTGGCCGCATAGATTGTCAGCTGCGTGTCTGCCTTTTCGGTCTCTATGAATGGCATTTCGGTGTTTGCGCCATAAACTGAAGAGGTTGAGGCCATCAGTAGGTGCTGCACGTCGAGCCTGCGCGCGGCCTCCATCACGTTAAACGTCCCGATCACATTGCTGTCGAGGTAGGCGCGCGGGTTCTCTAAGCTGTAGCGCACGCCTGCCTGCGCCGCTAGGTGTACAATCACGTCGGGCGCAAAATCATCTGCGACGCGGTCAAAGAGGTCCTGGTCTTCCAGCATGCCTTCGGTGGCTGCAAAGTTCGGGTTTTGCAGGAGCATTGCATGCCGACGCTGCTTCAAGGCTACGTCGTAATAGTCTGTCATGCCATCATAGCCGTGTACGACAAACTCCTCCTCCAGCAAAAGCTTGGCAAGGTGGAAGCCGATAAAACCGGCCGTGCCTGTAATCAAGACACGCATTTTTGGGGCACCTTTAGCCATTTATAGGAATCTCATTTTCAATTTTTGGGTTGTCACTTTTCATTTCAGCAGTCCTTCAAGACGGTCTCAAGTTCGGTCACTTCCGTGTCCGACAAGTCTTCGAAAACTTCGTCAATTTCAGCCTTTAGAAGATCGTAATCAGCCATTTTTCGAATTAGGAACCGCTTGGTCAAATTGGCCTTTGAGGCCATGCCCTCGCTTGTGAGTAAGTAGGCATAGCGCCGCTTGTCTTTGGTTGTTGTGGAATTTTCTATCTTGAGAAGTCTCTTATCCAAGAGTGCGTTGAGCACGTAGTGAATGCCGCCGGTACTGAGGCCAACGGCCTTGGCCAATTCGCGCTGACTCATTTCGGGGTTATCCTGTAAAAGACGCAGAATTCGGAATTGCACATCTTCACGCAGCTTGTTGCGTTGTGTGGTCATAATTGAAGTGCTCTATGGCAGGCTGCCGCACGAGGTCTGCCTGTGAGGCGCCTCGTATGATCCGTTTTTGAAGTGTGCCTAAAAAACTGCACTGTATCTGATGCACTGAAGAACCTGCATACCCGTTCATACCATCACCCACCGTCTTCATCTGAAGGGAGTTGGGTAGAAGTTGATAAAAAAAGGATGTGTCGAAATACTATTAAGGATAGGCTCTACTGCTGAATGAGTAGACATTTTTAATTGGACAAAACTCAAATTTATTAATTATATTTTAATATCAAATCACTAAAAATTCTTTAAATATGTTGGTTCCCAAAAATTCAAATATCTTCAGGAACCCTAACTTGCATTTGCTCGGTTTTGAGCGGTATCAGTGCGAAACAACGGGCGAGGGATGCGATGACCCATCACCACTTTAAAAGCTGGTTTCTAGCGCAGCTCAAACCAAATTGCGCACATATTGCCGACCGCAACCTTAAGCAGCAGGGGTTTCGGACTTTCCTGCCGATGGAGGAGGGCACCCAAAACCGCAAGGGCAGGTTTATTCCGACCCTTCGGCCGATGTTTCCGGGATATGTGTTCGTGTCCTTTGACATCGAGGGTGGCCTCTGGCGAAAGATCTATTCCACACCCGGCATTACGCGGCTTGTTAGCTTCGGTAATGAGCCTGCAATGGTACCATTGGATATCGTAAACCAGCTTATGCTGCGCTGTGATAGTGCTGGAAAGCTGTTGCCACCAAAGATGTTTAAGCCTGGTGATCAGGTGCGCATTGCCAGTGGCCCGTTTGTGAATTTTGTAACCACAATCAATAATATATCACCAGATCAGCGCGTTTGGGTGCTCTTGGATATCATGGGTAGGCAGACGAGCATGGCTGTCGGGGCTGATCAGCTAAGGGCTATTTAAGATTTCAGCGCCAAAAAGCTGTATGATAACCTGCCAACCCGTTATTTGATGGCAATAGTCAAATATTTCAGATTAGTGAGAAATTCAATTCAAGGTGTTTGTAAAGTGTCTTGTTCTATAATCTGTGAGACAGTGGGCGTTTCTGTCATATGCAATTTCAATTGAAGCTGAAAGTGCTGGGCTAATTAAAAGGCTGCCCTTATCAAACTGTAGTATGTTTAAGATTGAGGAATATCTCAT
>ERZ1046568.1620-NODE-1620-length-15745-cov-9.785723_pt1 | contig 15745 bp, 19 predicted proteins | sample MGYA00383092_ERZ1046568 | MGnify/ENA primary metagenome ERZ1046568 (study PRJEB29581, sample SAMEA5548362) | metagenome | biome: marine; feature: coastal; material: water | depth 1 m | study: Short-term variability in the microbial, nano- and picoplankton... | reverse complement strand
CAGATAATGGCTAAAAAGGCTAATATCCTGGCAGATGCATTGTTTGGTGCAAGGGTTCTTCAAACTGGTGCGGAAGCCGCTGTAGCAGGTACAAAAATTGTGTACCTATTCTCAGGTGCTGCCACTATCACAGGTGCATTAAGTAAAAATTCACGGCAGGAAGCTTTTGTTAGTAACGTACTAGACCAACTTGCCGTTGCGGCAGAGCCTGGTGCTTCTGCACAAAGAGTTGCACAGATTAAAAGCCAGCTCATCCAGTACATCGAAGAAAATAAAGATGTTATTATGGATGTAGATGGTGAAGAGGTTAAGATTGGTCTTAGCACTCTGGCAGCGGTACAACGTGCAGTTAAAAATAACGACACTGAAACGGCAAGTCGTATTGTTTCAGCCGCACGTACACTTGAACAAGGTGTTATAGGTAATAAAAATACTACGGGCGAACTGGCAACTGTACAGGGACGTGCTTCACAATCTCTTGTCGAACAAACAGGAGAAATGGTTGAGGCTCGTGGCGGTAGTGATGCCATAAGCCAGACAGGGGACGTACTGCGAGACGAAGCTAACGCCCCTATCATTGACGCCCAAAGGGGTGTTGCTGCAGCGGAAGCTGAAGCCACAAACTTTAGCGCACGTATTGCAGAAGAGGTTCAAAATGATCCTTTCTTTGGAAGTAAGATTGAGCAACTAAACGATGTGGATGGTGTGTCTATCGTACTTGATAGAAATGCAAGCATGGACAGCATTGTTGCTAAGTTGCGCCAAGCCAACACAGTTATGACACAGAAAAAAGATGAACTGTTTAGTAAAATAAAAGGTGGTCGTTTAAATCTGCGCAACTCAGAAGGTCAACAGTTTGGGGAAATCCTATACGAAAGACTTTCTGTACTTAACAAATCATTCTTAGACGCAGGTAACCCTAAAAAGCCAGGAAATAGCCAGCTTGGTGATTTACTTGCCGTTGTTGATGAGATGGACGAAGCTGACGCTATTAAGTTTTTGAGTAACAATGTTACGTTCCAAGACTTGTACACTAGCATCAGACCTAATCTGGTAGACACTCTATCCCGACTTGAGCGTGATGGTAGTTTTGAGGCAACGTCTGCACTACAAAATCTATTAGAGATAAAAAGTCTAATTGATGACGATGCGATTGAGTACCTGAATGACACAGGACAGATCCGCAAGATTGCTTCTGCCGAAGAGGCTATGAACTACTATAAAGATGAGTTCTCCCAATACTGGCGAGACGGTGGGGTTCTACAGGAACTTGATCGTGTAAATAACTCTTCGGCAGGTCGCTTAGACTTACCAGGGCCACTGGATGCCACACGTCAGCAAGTTGAGGGCGCACTTACAGATGCTAACCGTCTTCAGGGTAGCAACATGATTGATACCTTAATGCTACCAGACGCAGGTGGCAGCGTAGATGATGTGGTAGATTACGTCATTGCAGATGCTGTGGTTGCTTTGGATACACAGGCAGGTAAAGCGCTTAACGAAGTAGACTTTGCTGGAGTACGTCAAAAGCTAATGGAGCGGGCAAGTCTGCTAGATGGAAATCCTGCTACAAAGCCTGCAGCGGATCAAATCAGGTCTTTCCTGCGAACCATGACACAGATGCAGAATATTTCTCCAGAGCTTGCGGCTAGGATTGATACTGCAAAGGCTAAACTCACAGCAGCCGAAGATCAGTTGAAGGCAAGTGCGCTTAATCGCTTCTTTGCAGGCTCTACAGGACAGGCTCTGCCTAATACACAGGCTGTTCTAGATAAGCTGTTTGCAGACAATCAAGCTTTAGGCATGGTAGAGGGTAAGCCAGCAGGACAACTGGTAGACATCTTAAATCAAGTTGATGCGATTGCAGATCCTGCCCTTCGTGAGGCCACTCAAAAAGGTATAGAAGCTTCCTTCAGTAACTTCTTTAGAGAGCGGTTCCTGATAGCGACACGGGAGATGCCTGATCAACGTGGTGTCAGTGCTGCTAAGATTGAGCAAGAACTTGGTGGTGTTACTAACTTCTTAGACAAAGCCCGCCTGGTATACAAAGATCAGCCTGAAATTGCAGAAGCCTTTGAGACGTACTTAGACTTGATGGGTATTCAAGCAGGGACTAGAAAAGCAACGTCTGGAGCAGGAAACTCTATTACTGCAGACAAGACTGAAGCTATAGCAGCCGCAAACAAATTGGTTACTCTGACCTTTGGTGCGCTGAGTAGATTAGGTGCTAGGGTTAGAGCCAGTGCTTCTGGGTTTATCAATGATAAAATAAATCCTGCGGCGTCTGTACGTCTAGCAGAAACTCTACTTTCAAATCCTGATGAGTTTGTGGCAATTGCTAAAAAGGTAGTACCTGACCCTAATAAAGGTATGACAGAGGAACAAATGGACTTGCTATACGCCTGGGCAATTCGTTCAGGTATATACAGTGAAGAAGATGAAAGTTCTGAGCAAGATTTCATGATGTCTTTAATTGAAACTGCCGCAACCGTTGAAGGGGCGGTGGAGCAAGGAAAGCAAGCTATAGAAGATCAAATGCTAAACCTTATCCCACAATAAAGAAAACCCCCTAGCAGAACTAGGGGGCTTCTCACTAAACTTGAAAAGGCAGTGACCAAACCGCCGTCTCATGTTTATTATATAAGAATTACAGCCTCTGGGTCAATGACCTGGGGGCTTTTTTATTCCTTTTTTTGCTCTTCAGCCTGTTCTTCAGGCTTTGAGTTATTCTGAAAGACATTAATATCAAAGATGGACTTATTAAGCATCCAGTGCATTGCTGCAATGTTGTTCAAGCTGGAGTTAATAGTAAGCCCACCACTTTCACTAAGTCCAAGGATCATTACCGCCTCTAGAGGGGTGCTTTGTGCGTCTTTAAACGCCTTTTCTACTGCTTCAGTCATAATATACTCCTATAGTGTTGTGACGAAGATTAATTTATCTTTTGGGATGTTAAAGAACCGCTCACCGTGTCTAATCTTAACATTAGAGACTTCGACTGTGGGTGATGCGAGGACTGTCTTACGGCTTACAACAGCGGCATGAGTAAGGCTGTTATTAAAGACCATAAATTGGGTAGGTTTATCTAAAAACTTCTTCTTACGCAGGGGTATGTGTAAGCTATCAAATTTAAATGATACCCCATGCCATGGACGCTTAACTTCAACCTCACAGTAGAACTTTGTGCCGTCTTTAGAGCATATAAGATCTACAGCGTACTCATCAGGGTTATCCTCGCAAGAGTAGCCCTGCGAGACCCAGAACGATTTAGCTTTTGTGCGGGCGGCTTCATCAAACTTATCAAAGTCGGATTTCTGAAACTCTTTGTACATGACAACTCCTATTATCGAAGTAGGCGGCGTTAAAGCCCCGCAACCACTCTTTGTAGAAAGTGGAAGCGGTTCTATAGTTGCAGGTCAGCCGCCCGTCGAAGAAGGCCTGATAGCCTTCCTCAAACGGCTGCGCTCTTAGGCCGTCAGATCTACGATTTCGCATGAGTCACCTGAACAGGCCATCGTTTGACTACCAGAGGTGTTGTCCTCTGCTTCGTAAGCCGCAAGCTTGGTCCAATCGATACTTTCAGGCATGATGGACAGCATGGTTTCGTATTCTGACTTACCTACGTCCTGATAGGGAGCTTGCTGGTAGGTATGCTCTGCGAATGGCAGGAATGAGACGCCCGACATTTCATCGAAATTCTCGTAGACAAATGCGCCCACAGCCATCCATTCAGAACTTTTTACGTTGATAGTCACACTAGGCTTATGTTCCGCCCATGATCTTTGATACGCCAGCCACATTTTCAACTGCTCAATCGCAGACATATCTGCGGTAACCACAGAACCTTCGGGTGCTTTAACAGGGAAGCTAAACACGGTGGTTTGATCAGGCTTAAAGGCCTCTGGCTCATTAGGGACACCTTGATCCTTCATGAATTGTGTCAGAGGGTCTTTGTTGTCACCACGAACAGTACGAATATAGTAGGGACTGTGACGTGCATGTATTCCAGAACTTGAATTTGTAAGTTGTGAAACCGTACCGCTTGGCTTCACGCAAGTTATGGCTGCAGATGGTTCGATGCCTAATCTATCGGCCCATTCCTTATTGGTGTCGATTGCGCATTGTTTTAGTTCTTCAAGTAATGCGTTCAGGTCACCCTCTTTGCCATTTGTCAGGGTGTTGTCCATTATCCCTGTGAGTGACACACCAAGCAGCCGCTCTTCGGCTGTATTTCTAGCCCACACTTTTCGCAGATATGGGAACTTGGTAAAGGTAGATTGAACCGTTCCCAATATTGTTGCGAGACGGACTTTCCGAAGAAGATCTTTTTTAGTATCTGTAGCACGAATTACCACCTCACTGAGGTTACAAAACTGACCACCTGTGCCAGCAATAGGGTTTCCATTTTTATCTAGTTTTGGACCCGCTAAAATTATTTCGGAACATGGGTTAGTACCCCACTCACGGTTAGGATCACGGCGTCCATTCTTAGCAGCTTGTTTAGTGGCAGCTTGGCGATTAAATATGCCCCGCTCACCAGATCCACTTTCTGCCAGCGAAGTCCACTCACGCAGGAATGACATTGCATCGGGCTTTTCTGTGTAGGCTACAGAGTTATTAGCCAAGGCCATATGCGGTGCAGTTTTCCACCACTCGCCAGATTTAGCATGGCGCATGCGGTCATCCGACAGGTTGGACAATGAGATCATTGCGGAACGGCGTACACCGCCTACGACTACGACTTCACCGATTTTGCACATGATGCTGTGACACTCGTAACTGGAAAGCTTACGGCCTACAGCTTGCTTGAATGTATCAATTGTGAAGTTGAACAAATCTACTAATGGCGCTGGGCCAGAAGCACGTCCACCAAATGTCTTCAGACGTGCGCCAGCAGGGCGGACATTGCTCACGTCCCACTTAGGAATTTCGCCTGCAAAGAGCATTGAGATTAATAGGCGGTAAGCTTTGGCCCAGCCTTCTTTGCTATCCTTCACCATGATAGTTGTTTCACTATCAAATAAAGTTTCAGGAACTTCGGGTAGATGTTTGATGTACTGGCGCTCACAGCTAAAGCCTACACCTGTCCCACAAAGCAAGATGAACATAGCTTCATCAAATGCTTTCATGTCATCGATGACCAGGTAAGAACAATTGTACATACAAGTGTTATCCCGCTCTGCAGCGGTTCCTGCAGTCATCATACTGCGCATAGAGGGCATCACTTCTAGACCAAGGATTGCATCCCGCAGTTCACGCTCTACAGCACCATAATCAAAGTTATCTGCAGTTTCTACGAATGGGGAAGTTACACGGTACACGATGTTCTTCATGTAACGATGTACAGTTTCGCCCCATGTCTCACGACGGCCTTCTTCTTCAAGCCAGCGGGCGTAGCGGCTTGTGTGTATAAAAGCCTGGTAATCGGTTGGTAGATAATTATTCATTTCTGCTCCCTAGACTAAGTCTGTTAGATTTGGTTCTTCATAATTTGGTCCCTTTAAAACCTTGCCATCTTCACGGTAGATGGGCTGACCGTCTTCACCCAACTTGCTCATGTTCGAGGCGTGTACACGGCGTACAGCTTCGTCCAGATTCCAGCCAAAGGTGGCGGCAAATCCGTAGGTGACATAAACAAGGTCGGCTAATTCTTTGAGCAACTCTGCGGCATCGGTTGCCAAAAGCACTTCGGCATATTCTTCCTTAATCAGGACAGTGCGCAGGAGATCTTTGTTGCTCCCCTTCACCCAGCTATGCTTCATGGTTTGCTTATAGGTGCGGGCAAAGTGTTCAACCATATCCAGCGGGCTTTTGCCCAGATATGTGTCAGGATCACGCAATGCTGCGTTTCCTTCATCAAAATATTCGTATCCAGGGGTCACGACGCTACTCCTCTTCAAGCTTAATATCTTCGTTGAGAAACTCACGACGCAGGCGGTGGATATACCAAACAGCTTTGTCCAAATCCTGAACGCCGCCTTTGTATTCGTAGCGCCACAAGTATTTTATGGCGTTGCCTTGACAGTACTTCTTGAAACCTTCGTCACCCAAGGCAGCACGGATTGCGTCGATGCATTCGATACCAGACTGATTGTAATGCGGGGGGCTGTTAACGGCGTCCATTAGTGTGTCCACTTTTTGCCGTTAAATGGAACAACCTTGGCATCACTAATGGCTTCTAAAAGCTCTTCATCTGCCTCAAAGACAATCTCAGGGCCTTCATCCGCCTGGTCCATAACGTCTTTGAGCATGCGGCCCATAGCGCCATACATTGCCAGCATCTCGAAGCCATTACTGAGAACCATGTTTAAGCCATTCAGGATATCCATGAATGGTTCCGCTTCCTCTTCAGACCACTGGTCAGAGAGGTTATGAATAACGGTTACACCAAAGTCGCCATCAGGCTGTGGCTGCATGATGATACCCATGCTATCTTCGGGAAGGTCTTCAGGTTTCATTTTAATTTTCCGATCAGTTCAAAGAAGTGTTCTGCGTCGATGACAGCCAAAGGTTTCTGGCGGTCAGATTTGATTATGGCGATTGGCTCTGCTTTCGAGGGGCAATTGGCTTGCGCCTGCTCCATGAATTTGTAGACGCCGATGGCCTTCAGAGACTTGCACTCAACTGAGTAGGGGAAGAGTTTTCTGGCGGCGGGAGATAACTGAATATCTTCACCGCCCTGTCCCATCCCTGTGGATCGAACATCGTCTGGTTCCAATTTAGGAAACAGATCCAGAATTTTATCTCTAACCCACTGTTGGTGTTTGCGCCCCTTTGCCTTTGCAGACGAAGGTTTAATTGCCACCTACAGTTCCTTTCCTTCGTACATAACGTACCAATTTTTCTTAGGCTCTTTGGCCTTAGATCTGGGCTGTGGAAGAAGTTGGGCATTAGGCCAGCAAGCTTGCTTGAAGTCACAGAAGCCGCATGACATGGGGAGCTTTTTAGAACCCGTGTACTTTTTGTTAAAGAAGTCATCCACTGGCTCAAAGCAGCGCTGAAAAGACCAGTCTTCGTTAATAGCTTTAATCTTAGTAGCTATATCCGACTTGACTGCATCCTTCTCTTCCTCTGAGAAGTCAGCGTCTACGACAACAACCTGTCCTGTGCTTTTACAGACTACAATCCAGCCACCTGTCTTCTTATTCTGACCATCTGAATAGCCGATCAATTGACCTACATATCCAAAAGGATCGTCAGCTTTCAAAGCAGGAAGACCTTTTTTCCATTTCTGCTCAAAGGCAAATGGCGAGGAAGACTTGATGTCATAAACCTTGTCATCAATCTCTACGTCGTCTTCACCCTTGATGGTATAGCCCTCTAACTCAAGTTCAACTCTAGACTTGCCGCCCGTGACGTTGACCTTAGATAATTCGAGAACCAGATCCATAATGCATTCAATGGCGTCACCATGAAGCATTCGCATAATGAAGTTGTAGTCCTTGCGCTCTTTCTTAGCACCTTTGTTAGCCATCTGAAGCTGGCAAAGTGGCTTACCCATGTTGGACATACGGAAACGAAAGTCTTCGTCTTGCCGTGTGAACTGTCGAAGAATTGCTTCCTCAAAGCTCTGTCCAGCCTTTCTAGCCATCTTTGCCAAGTCTTCAGGCTCAACCTCAAGCTTGTCAGCTTCGTTGTTGGAAAGAAGCTCTAAGACTTCGTGGATTTGCGATTGCAAGCCCATTATGCGTCCGCTAGGTCAGCTTCTAGGCTGTCTTCAATAGCCGCCATTGCTTTATTGTCCAGGCTGTCCTCTGCGACGGACTTAAAGTACATATCATCAACGTACTTGTTCTCTGCAGTAATAGTATCTGCAAATACTTTCATCGTCTCAAACACGTCCTGTGTCATAGGAAGCTTAGTGCTTAGATCAGGCTTCCAGTGGATCTTAAAGAATACAGTGGCACCGACTTTGAGGCGTTCAGTGGACATCTCTGCTTCGTAGTCAAAGATATTAGCACCTTTAGGCAAGGCTTTGATGTATTCATTGAAGAAACCACCGTAGTTTGTACGGCCCTTACCCCAATAGATGACAGGTTGGTTTTTAATAGATACTTCTTCACCCGATAGAGTGTGTCCATCCATAGATACCAAGCCACGCACAACACGTCGCTGGCAGTCTTTATACTTCTGACGAAGTTCTTCATTTTCTGCACGAACTTCCCATTCGGGCATACCACAAGCAATACCACCTGCTGTATCACGGGCTTCCTCACGCATGTTTTTCAATGCACGGGACTTAACGAGCTTGTCGTCTTCCCACAAAAAGTATTGGACGTGAGAGGCGAGAGGACGGAAGCGAAGTGTTTTTGCATACACAATTTGATCAGGCATATGGAGCCTAAATTCACCACGAGGCATTGGATTGCCATCGTCATCATCTGCCGCATGTTGGTGATCAAGTTTAGGTACACGCACAATAGCGCTCATTTTACCACCATCTAATGGTGTTTCTGTTCCTAAAATATCTGCAAGTTCTGCTAACTCTGTACCGTCAATGGTTGTTAGATCATTCATGTTGTGACCCTTTCTTAATGGACTTTTATTATGGCACGATAAGTGGCACTTCGTCAATCATATTCTACTTGATCAAGCCAGTTTTTGCCGCCAGAAATTTCTATGGCGAGAGGCAGGGCGAAGGTGTACCCCCAGCGCTTCTCAACCTCTTCTGGAACACCTTGCATAGACCAGGCCAGTGCTTCCTTAACTTGTTCAAGTTCATCAGGGTGACAGTCAACGCATATTGAGTCATGTACTGTTAGTATGAGTTTTGAACGCAGGTTTAGTTCCCTAAACTTTGCCAATGCACGGATGCAGGCAAGAGGTACTAGGTCTCCTGTGGCCCATCCCTGCACAGGATAGTTAACAACCTGTGTGGCGTTAGTGACACGTCCATTGCGTAACCGCCTTGCGTTAGGCCAAAAGTATTGACGCCCTGAAGGTGTCTGCACGATCCCGTTTTTAAGCACCCCATCCATTAAGCGCTTCTGGTATTGCCCTAAGCCTTCATAGATCTTAAAGAACTCTTGGAAGTAATTGCGTATATGTTGTGGTTCACCTGCACCCATACCACCATATAAAGGGGCAAACGTGTAAGCCTTTGCCGCTTGGCGTTGATCTTTATCAATATTTTTAGCATCGGTCTCATTAATAATAGCTGCAGTCTGCTTATGGATATCTTTACCTGTTAGAATATCCTCAATGATCTGGGGGTCTCTTGAAAGCTCCCCAGCCACCCTAAATTCTAGCCCACTAAAGTCGGCCTCTACTACGATACCATCAGGGAAACGGCTAACCACAGCCTTCCTAACAGGGAAGCCTCGTTTAGGTTGGTTTTGAAAGTTAGGGTTGGACGAAGATAAGCGGCCTGTAGCAGTGATGCATTGGTTCATGTTGGTGTGAAGCAATCCACTGGGGCGTGTCCAGGTTTCAATACCTTGGATAAAACTATCAAGATATGTGGAGACAGCATTCAAGCGAGACAGCTTTTGAAGGAACTCAACGGCAGTCAGATTGTCTTTGCGCTGGGCTTGCTTGATCAGACTTTTGATTGTGGTTTTGTCGGTCTTAAATCCATTGATAGAACCGTAGCTAGGTTCTTCTGGGATAAGCTTTAGCCCTGCAGTTACACCTGTGGGATCATAGAAGGCACCTACACCATTACAGTTGGCACACTTGGACAGGTTTTTCCAAAGCTCCCCGTTCTTTTTAATCTTCTGGATTTTGCCTCTGCCATCACATACATCACAGCAACGAGCCATTGTGCGCTGGATAACTTGTGTGGTGGAACGAACCGCACGTTTCATTTCAGCGTCGTTCATGCGTGGTGGTGGTAGAGGTTTCCCGTTAGCGCCTACGCCTATGTTCCAGACTTGTTGGTGTGTGGCACGGTCAATCACTTCACGGCTATACACAACCTTAGTCATGTCGGCCCCAGAGTTTAGGTTGATAGGGGTATCACCCATAACCTCATCTATTATGTCATTAAGACGATCTGTTAGCTGCTTATGCTCTTCAGTAAACTGAACTTTGATTTCATCAAGAACCTGCAAGTCAACTTTGATACCATTGCGCTCAACTTCTACTAAGAACTCAAGCATCTCATTCATCATAGTGATGACAGGGACTAGAGATTTGTTTTCTTCTGCCTCAAGAATGTCCTGTTGTTTTAGGTACACCTCACCGCAGGATATTACGTCCGCAATACCGTACTCAATTACAGTATCTAAAGGCATCTCTTCAAAGCCTGTGCCGTCTTTAAACATCTTGTCTATAAGATCAGATTTCTTGCGTGTAACGTCGTAGCGTTCTGCCGTGGCTTTAAGACTAAGTTCCTGCCGTTGACCTTTAGCCAGGACATACTCAGCCACCATGCAGCAATAGATGGGGCAGGATATTTTAAAGCCCATCTCCAACATCCAGTTCACATCGAACTTAGCATTGTAGACTACGATAAGCTCTGCTTCATCAAGCGCAGCCTGTAAGCCATCCTTTGATGCAGGGGTATCGCATTCCTTGTGGTAGTAGGTATCCACCTGGACGTGATCCACTGTGTCCCAGCCGATAAAGCCGTATTGGGACATCACGCATTTGTTTTTAGGATTGAATGGGCTGTTGTCTATCTTCCCATCAAAGCGGTCAACTGTTGTTTCCAAGTCTAGTACAAGTATTTTCATTTTAGCCCCATAAGTATTTTTATTTGATTTCCAGCCAGCTTTTGTAGCAATTCGATTTGTTCATCGATTAGGCTAGATTTTGTTTTTTCGTATTCCTTCTGACGTTGCCGAAGTTGCTCTTCATAGAACTCTTTAAGATCCTCTTCACTCAACATAGCGGCTCACCTGTGGTTCAATCATTGCAATCACGTAGCCGTGAAATCCTGATAGTTTGTTTTTGGATATGTTGATGAAGCGACGGTTATCTGGTTCATTATCATCCGCTGAACCTGCTTTCCCGATACCAATGATCAGGTCAGCTTCCGCTGCCTTACCCGTCTTGGAACCTTCAAGCATACTGAAGTCCACACGGGTTTTACCTTCTGCTTCTGCAGAGGCTTGGCTAACACCAATCAAAGCACAATCGTGTCTCTTCGCAAGTTCACGCAGAGATCTGTATAATTCACGCAGGCGCTCATGACTGCTATTGTAGTTACCAGAAATGGTGACCTTATCAGCCTGGTCTAAAAACAGAGCGTCAGGCTTAACCTTTTCACAATACGCATTGATTGTATCAAGATCCCACTCTTGGATGTCCTGCATTATTAAGCGGTCACGGATAGCCTGATACTTGCTCATGGCTAAATCAGGATTATCTGAGATTTGCTCACGGGTCATTCCAGAACAAGCTTGGATGGCACGAAGCTTTGTCCTCGTGGTCCGCTCTTCGTTACCTAGATAAAGAACTTTTGCCCCTTGCTGACAAAACCCACCTGGACCAGCTATTATACTAATCAGGAATGCTGACTTACCTGTCTCAGGTCTAGCAAACACAATACCAAATTCTGATGGACCTATGCCGTAAACATGACGGGATAATGTTTCGATATTAAACTTCCAGCGATTGTCATCAGAGGTTTCCGCCAGTAGTTCGTAGATATTGTCAGTCGTAGGCTCACCAAATTCATCTGGCATGTACGATGATGAAACTTTCTCAAGCAGGGATTGTAGCTTCATCATTGCTGAAGTGTCACCCTCAGACATATTGATGCCTATGTTGGCTACGTCTCTGCCAATCTCCTGACGCCACAAGCTTTCGATTACATCTTGGGCCACAGCAGGAGTAATACTTTCCGCCCGCTTGATGCCATCCAGTGTGTCTTTAAAATCTGCACTCTCACTGGCAGTGGCTACTGGGTTTGATGCTTTCCATACAGAGAACAAGTCTTCTGTCTTTAAGTCAGACCCGTACTTCTCATGCGCTGATTTAAGCAGGGTATATACACCCTCGTAGTCGTCGGAGAAGATTGATTTGCGTAATTTTGCCTGTGCTGCCTGGTAGGTATCGTTTTTTAGTAGTGTTTTTATTAGTTCTGCTTCCATTACCTCATCCCTTTGTTAGTGGTTGGTACTAAGGGCTATAAAGTTAACAGAATGCAGAAATAAAAAAACCCCTAATTTTCATTAGGGGCCTTTTTCTTGATTTAGTTAATGGTTTTAAGTGTTTAGGAGTGTCTAAACTTCATTTTAGATATGTCCATAGTGCGTTCACCACGGCGTTCCTTTAGGTCTACCTGGTGAAACACCACACGTTTGTTATTGCTTACGATGGAGTTGATGGCTGCTTCAAGTTTATCTTGCTCTTCTGCAGCACCTCTAAAACCAGCATCTTCTTCGATCAGATAATCAATAACTACGATTCCTCTTGCTTTCATTGTATCCACCTTTTCCTTTAGTTTTACGTCGGTACTAGGTTAACTTCGACGGATATTTGTTAATGCAGCAGATCGACTGCATATGATTTGATCTATAAGGAAACGGTAGGTGGACCGCTAGGGGGATTTAACTCTTTAGAACACAAGTTTAATTCATTAGGCCTTCCGTCCCAATGACATAGAACACAGTACGAAACACTATACTTGGTGTCACAAAAAGAATGCCTAAAATAGTTTTTCAGAAAAGTATCTTTTGTATCTGTATTTCGGACATACATTTCAAGTCTTCCGTGGTTAATCGCATACTTGTTATTACTGCGTGTTTCTTAAATAACGACACTGCTTTAGCACTAGCATCTTTGTCAAGAACTAATGTTACCTTTTCATACTTAGTTAGGGTTTTTTTAATACTACTTGTTATATTTGTACCTAACAAAGCTACACCAACTACATTCTCTAATCTAGAAACAGAACATGCAGATGGTGCGTCTTCTACTAAGACAGCATGTGTACCTTTACCAACAGCAATACCTTCAGGTAGTTCACCATATGCCCACCACTTGGATCTAGCAGGGCCTAGAGAGCGCCCTACAGCGCCTGTACCTGCTTGGTTGTGGAATAGAACCCTATTCTCTGCAGGGGCATAGGATAGCTTTATATTGCCTGCTACATATGCTTCCCATGAGTTCACTGATTTGATGTATTCAATAGCAGGTAGATGATTATCAATCTTTGTCACTATTGTTGGTACAGATGTTATAACAGGCTTCTTTCTTTGATTAGCTACTTTAGCTAAATAAGCTTTAGAAGCTTCTATAGATCTTTTACCTGAATAAGCACCTTTTGCAGTGCAAGATGCTTTATAGCAGTTCCAAACTATCTTACCATCAAACTTATCTATGGTGAACTTCTTACGTCCCCCACAGAATGGGCAGTCTATAGTTTTTCTATCGCCATCAGTAATCCTAATGGCTTTAATGATATCTAATTGGTCCCTATAGCTATACATCATCCACCTGTTAGAGCTAATAGTTATATTATTGCCCCTGGCGGGACAATCCGAAGGATACTAGCTAAATGTAATCTGTCAACCATTAATTAGTGGTTTTAGATATGGGCTTAATTACTTTTTTAGTTCATAAGTAATTGATTTTATTGATGCAGCCCAGACCCTGAAGGTCGTAGGTTCAAATCCTACTCCCGCAACCAAGGATCTGAATTAATTAGGCTTTTTTAGTCTAGTTTAGTTAAGTTGAGAAAAGTCATCAAGCATAGCTAATTTATGGGGCTATTCACCCCTTCAGGCCCTCTCTTTGGGCCTTCAGGGTGTCCTCATATTTGTTAAACAGTTGTTCAAACTTCCACTGGTACAGTTGCTGCATACCCATCAGTGCGTTCATCAGTTCGTCCTGTGTAGGGTCACGTTCACCGTCACCTATTTGTTTGAACACCACCTGTAGGTCATCACAAACCTGCCAGCAGTTCATTATCATTGGTTCTAGGTCGTAGAGTTTAGCCATCGTCATTCTCCGTAAGTGCATCCCATGACACTGGAAACAGTTCAATCATCTTACGATCAATCTGTTGTGCAACTACCCGTGTCTCTGCTTGTGTGTCAGACTTGCAACGTAGGTTACACATATCAGCGAAGGCATCCAGGCTACCTGACCAGTACCACTCAGTCATTGTGGATTGCGGTAGAACCATACGGGCTTGTTCTGGTGCAATGCCTATGTCTATCATTCTTTTGTACATAGCTAAGACACCCTTGTTATAAAACTCTAATTGGTCTCCTAATTTATAATCATCCCACCAAACAAAGTTCATTGCGTAACCTGTAACATCACCATAACTCCCCTGCTTTTTATCTTTACTACGCCCTCTCCATACTTCAGGCTCATAGAGTTCTGGTTCATCATCGACATACCTACGGCTGATCTCATTCCAGCGCAGGAACTTATGCTTCACTAGCTGACGGGCTACAAAAATGGGTGCCTTGATGTGGAACGATGCAAAGCAATGTCCGAATGGGCTGATGTGCTTATGCTTGGCGAGGTAACGGATAAGCTTATCGTCCTTTGCCTTTAGCTTTGGTGGCCCCCACGCATCATCTTCCATTTCACTTGTCTTACCAAAGGATACCCGTGCTGCGTTAGCTACAGTCAGGTCTGTACCCATGCTGTCAATGTATGTTGCTTTAATCATTTATGTATTCCTTTAGTTCAGTGTATCCGCCAATATGTTTTCCTTCAGAGGTGAAGATAATTGGCACAGTGCGATGACCCGCAGACTTAATCAGTGCGTGAAGCCAGGGGTTATCGGACAGGTTGTAGTAGGTGTAGTGAAGATTATGACTGCGGAGTAGTTCCGTCGCACGATCACAGAAGACACAGTTGTTTTGAGCAATAATTATGTAAGTCAAAACGGGGGTTCTCCATTTTCATCCAGTTCAGGCATGCGAAAGACATACGCACGATCCTCTGGCTGGGTGGGATCATCCAATTCTTCATGTTGTGTAGACATGACACCTAATTCCTGAAGATCACGCTCAAGATGTATGGGTATTTCGTAATTCATCTGCTTTCCTCAATTCCGTCCGCATATCTTTGAAAAAATCTAACATGCGCTCAATTAACATTGCGGCTTGTGGTTGGCTGATGCCCAACTGATTACACAGTTCTACTTCCAAAGCCCTTCGGGTTTCCGTTACCGTGCTTGTCATGAAAACCTCTTGTTTATGCCTGCGGCGGCTAGTTTCTGGGTGGGGCGTACATAGATAGAAAGGATGTCACGGCTCTGATGGCCTGTAACACTGCGAAGTTCATCCTCAGTGCAACCTGCTTCCGCCATTTCGGTAGCACCAGTACGTCGAAGATCCCTGATCTGTAGTTCATTAGGCAAATCAGCCTCACGACGTATACGAGCAGCTATCTTGTTGTAGCGGCGTCTATCGAAGGGCCGCTTGATGTCTTCAGCAACAACAATGAAGCCTTCACCGCCATCCTTTAGCCGTTCTTTCAATCGTGGGGATGCAGGGATAGACACCGAAGTATCTGTTTTCTCCTGCGTGAAGCTAAATGTCTGCTTAGAATAATTGTCCCACGTCAGTTGCCGCATGTCTCCAGGGCGCTGGCATAGATCGTAACACAGCAGGGCCAGTGTACCCATAGACCACCATCCAAGTTCATCAGCCTTTTGTACGAAGGCCTCGACTTGCTTTGGTTCCCACAAGGTTGTGCGGTCAGGAAGCTTACGAAGCCCCATCTTCTCAAATGGGTTAGCCTGTACACTACCAAGCCGCTTACCTACAAACCATATACGGCGAAGAACCTTACACGTATGGTTTGCCCTATGCATACTCACTTGATCACATAG
>ERZ1046568.1616-NODE-1616-length-15762-cov-52.758133_pt1 | contig 15762 bp, 27 predicted proteins | sample MGYA00383092_ERZ1046568 | MGnify/ENA primary metagenome ERZ1046568 (study PRJEB29581, sample SAMEA5548362) | metagenome | biome: marine; feature: coastal; material: water | depth 1 m | study: Short-term variability in the microbial, nano- and picoplankton... | reverse complement strand
TGAGACAGAGGCAGAGGACTATTGTAGAGTATTCAACGGAATGAATGGAGACACACTATATAACATGGAAGATTTACTAAATGAACTATACTTACTCAGAGAAATTGAGTTGCTTGGAAAGTTAACCAAAGAACAATTAAAAAGATATTTGGAGATCGTTGAGACGTGCCAAAAGAATAACACTTATATACCTTTCGGTATTGAATTGTAACTACACATAACTAATGTATAATATAACTATGAAAGAACAAGCAGAAGAATTAATAGACCTCGGTAACTCAAGAGAGCAAGCCGGTAGAGTATTCAACGGAATGAATGGAGACACACTATATAACATGGAATATAAAATAATTAAAGAGGGGTTAACGCAATATTTTGAGGTCGATATTGACAACTGTAAGATGGACAACGAATCGTGGATAAACGAGATCGTGTTATTAATAACCACAAAAGACTATAAAAACGAATTACTAAACGAGGTTAAGTTATACCAACAAACAAGAGAGCAACTATGAAAGAACAAGCAGAAGAATTAATAGACCTCGGTAACTCAAGAGAGCAAGCCGAGGGATTTGGCATGATGAGGGTCATCGAAGCCGTGAATCATCTAATAGAAATTGATGGCGAGAGAGCCACAGATGGCGAGATAGTAGATTTAATTTATGAACTAATAAACAATTAACAAAATGGGAAGATATTATTCAGGCGACATTGATGGTAAATTCATGGTCGCAGTACAATCAAGTAACGCAGGGGAGAGATTCTTTGCAAGAGAATTAGATCCAGAATACATTGACTATGAGGTCTCAAGAGATAACTATTCAGAAATAGTAGAGGAACTTGAGAAGATTAAAACTAGTGGCTCTGTCGATAGGGTACAAGCTATGTTTGATAAGACAGATTATGGGTGGAACGATACCATACAGAAAGAAAATGGAGTGAGTGACGAAGACCTTAGTGAATATGCTGATTATGAGTTAGGCATGAAGATTAAGGTTTGGTTTGATCAGAACCCAGAAGATAACTATCTAAACTTTATAGCAGAGCTATGATAAACGAGGTTTACATAGATTTAATTTATGAACTAATAAACAATTAACAAAAATGGATAGTTACACAAAAAAAGCAATACTAAACAATGTTGAAAAAATAATACTAAGACTGAAAGATGAAATAGGACATACTAATGGTATGTACGTTTCAAATGAAATATTAAAACAAATTAAAAAATTATAAATTATGAGAGAGTATAGTGATTGTTGTGGGGCAGCCCCATCGTTTCTTAGTGATTCTTTATGTGGCAGTTGCCATGAGCATGCAGAATTCTACACAGAAAATGAGTAGGACTAGGAGAAAACCATACACCAAGTCAAAAAGATTTGATAAGAGTTGTAGAAATAACGGAAGTTGTCCTCATTGCAGAGATGACAGACAGTATAAAAATAAAAAAAGAGATATAAAAATAGATTATGAAAGACAATAAAATAAATTTAAACACGCATACCACAGAGTACAAAACTTGTGATAAGTGTTGTTATGATATCTTAGATAGTGATGGAGATGTTATGGAACACTATTGCTTTGATAATAACTTGATAGCTGGAGTAGATTTCTCAGAGAGTATTAAACAATTAAATAATTTATAATGAGTAGACAACAAGAAAACCTTGATGGCTTCCTAAGGATAGCACAAGACATGGACATTGATCCATTAGAATTGGATAGGTTCTTCCACAGTTTTTATCAAACAGGTGGGGACTTAACAGACAACTTAGAATTATTAAACCTCTTCCTTTACGGAAGAATATAAAACAAATAGATATGTTAAATAAAATTATTACAATGAAGAGAATCATTGATGAGAACCCCAAGACACCCATGAAATATTGGGTAACAGAGAGTGGGTTAACCATGCAAGAGGTGGACTACCTAAGGGATAATGGTCACCTAATTAAGTTAGGAGATAAGAAAGGTGCAAGGTGGGTATGGAAAGGCGATGAGCCAGACTATGAGTTCGCTGAATCAATGAAAGTAAATATGTACGCCTTAGAGACTACGGAAGACATGAGAGTGAACAACGTAGAGGTAACGGAAGACACCACTATGCTTGATGTTATAAGTGCTTACGACCTTAGCTTTAAGATTAGCAATGGAATAACACTTAAGTTTATTAACGACAGTACAGTGTCCCTACGCAAGAGTAATGGAAAGACCATTACCATAAGCGATGCTAACAAGTTAAACGATATGCTATGCTTCTTAACTTAGTAATGTCCGTATTCGTTACGGCTACAATATACCACGCAGATCCGAGGCAATGCAACGCAGATTATTTGACCACGGCATCACTAAAGAAGATCAACAAAGCCAATCCACAAGGACACAGGTGGATAGCCGTTTCAAGGGATCTTGAAGCGTATGGCTTTGTGTTTGGGGCAAAGGTTTGTGTCCAAAATGCAGGCGAAATGGACGGCATTTGGCGTGTCGAAGATAGAATGAACAAGCGTTGGACTAAGCGAATTGACTTCCTAGTGAACAAAGAAATGAGGTATGGGAAGTGGGAAAACGTAATAATTAAACTAGAAATCGACACGGAATAGTGTAAATCGACACGGGTCGACACGGCTAAGATATTGATTATCAAGGGTCTGTGTCGAAGTGTCGATTTTACTCTCTATTATAGAGATTTAAAAAAAAATATAATATATGAAATATATAGGGGTTAGTAGGAAGAGGGGTCAAGGCAGGTATTATTTTATAGTTGAGTTTACCCACAAAAGAAAAAGATACAGCATGGGATACTACAAAGATCCAAAGGAAGCTGCCAAGGCTTACGATTTGTTTGTGATAAAGAACGAATTAGATAGGAAGACAAACTTTTTTAAGAAAAAGCTTGCGTATTAACAAATTATTAAATACATTTGTAGCCATGATACACACAAAGGATAGGTTATTTGTTCAGGCTAGGATGTTAAAACATTCTGTTTACATCGAACTTGAAGATGAGGAGTCGGTAATATTCAAGGGCATCAAGATCATCAATAATGAGGATGGCATTAAGATATACTCAACTGACTCTGAGTTCTACAGAGAGATTAAATGTACTAAGAACTTCCACGAGATGGGTTTTGAGTACGGAGCGTTTAAGTTCCTTGAGCAGAAGTATAAGAAAAAACTAGACCAGATAGAGCAAGGCATTCAGTCAGAGATATCTACTAGGAAGAACCACAAGCGAATAGCTTTTTTAAAAGATTTAAGAGAAACACAAATAACTAAATACAATGAAACAAGAAGACGTATTGAACAAATTGAGGGACGATAAACATTACTATGGTAAGTTTGGGAGTCACTACTTATCGAACAGTAACATAGGGACACTTCTAAAGAACCCTAGAGAGTTTGGTAACCCACAACAAGAGACACTACCAATGGTGCAAGGCAGATACTTCCATGTATCTATGCTAGAGGCTCATAAGCTCGGAGAGTTTGAGATCATAGACGCATCAACCAGAAACAATAAGGCTTATAAGGAGCAATCTAATGGTAGGTTGTTACTGTTAAAAAAGGAGCAGGAGGAGTTGGATGCGGCTATAAATGAGATGAAGTCTAATATTGAGATGTCATCGGAGATTTATTCATTAGGGGCTCAGTATGAGGTACCTATTATTGGTAACTTCTTTGATGTAGAGTTCAAGGGCAAGGCTGATATTATAACGGCTAATAAGATCATTGACATCAAGACATCAAGTAGCATAGATAGGTTCAGGAAGAGTGCTTATATGTACAACTACGACAGTCAGGCGTTCATTTATTCGTCTATGTTTGGGTTACCATTTGAGTTCTTTGTTATTGACAAGAAGACACTACAGATGAAGCGATTCACTTGCAGTGATGAGTTCCTAGAGAGTGGGATGAGAAAAGTAGAGAGAGCAGTAAACGTATGGAAGCGATTCTTCGGACCAGATGCTACTGACGATGTTAAACAATATGTATCAAACGAAGTATTATGATTTTTAAAATATAGCCCATGCGGTCAGGGCAAGATGACCGTAATTCAAATTTTTTTACTATGGCAAGAATTAGCCACACAAACGAAGCACCGAAGAGTGCAAACCCAACTTCAAAGTATTTGGAGTGGAAGTCAAACGACAAATCTTTTAGCTACTATGACAAGTCAGCTGGAGAGAATGTCAAGGTAGAACTACCTCTAAAGTTTTTGTTCCTACAGAACTATCACACAGTGAAGGGATGGAATGATGCTAGCGAGAGTGGGATCTATTCAAACGAGGTCTTCTATATTGGAAGCGAGCCAATGACAGTTCGTTCCTTTAAGGGAGGTGTAATTGCTGAGGGTCTTTACAAAGACATCAAGCCAACTATTACTGCCGCTGGTGGTAAGTACAACCGATCTATCTATGTAATGTTAGAGGATGGAACTGTAGCTAACATATCCCTGAAGGGATCAGGAGTGAGACAGTGGTCTGACTTTATGGAAGCGAACAAGAATCTTATTGACAACCAATGGATTGAGGTTCTTACATCGAATGATGAGAAGAAAGGAAGTATTAAGTATAGTACACCTGAATTCACTGTTGGTGCTAATCTAACCAAGCAAGATTCTGCTAAGGCAGATGACGTAGCCGCTGAATTAAAGACTTACCTTGATGGGTATTTCAAGAAAGAAGTTGCTACAACAGAAGAAGTAGAGCCTGTGCTTGACTTCTAAATTAAACCTAAACCCCTGCTTAGGTGGGGGTTTTTTAAATCAAATAATATGACACTACAAGATATAAGAAAAGAAGTTGAGGCTATGATAGATTTTAAATTATCTGAGCCAAGACGAAAGAGAAGGAATGTATACGCAAGGTCTGTATACTATAAGCTATCAAGAGAGTTGTGCCCATTGGAATCACTAGATAGTATAGGTTCTTCTATGAATCAAGATCACGCAAATGTTCTTCACTCTATAAATAATGTGTTCCCATCGCTTGAGGCTTATGAGGATTCGTTTTATGATATCTACACACAGGCTAAGTTACGACTACTAGAGATGTATGGTAGTGGTAATCTTTACGCATCAAAGGTTAAGTCTTCGGCATTCCTTGGTGTTCATAAGCAGTACAGTGGTAAGTTATCTGAGTACAAGAAAAAATACGAAGATATTAAAAACAAGTACGATGATCTACTAAAAAGTAGAGACAACTCAGCTCTAGGTGAGGCTATAGATATGCTTAAAAGGGTACCTGAGAGTAAGAGCTATGACTTATTGGTAAAGTTGGATGCAATCACTAAAATAATGGCACTATGATAACGATATTTAAGAACATAAAAGAGACATCAACTCCCTTCTTCAGGGATGTGTTGTTTGTCCTTGATCGTATCAGGGATGGTAGGCATAAAGAATTAATAAACTCTATAAGAAATGAGAGTGATAAAACAAAGAGAAATAATCTTAAGAAAAATTTACCGGCTATATGTTTTTCTGGTAAGTTTAATAAGCGATCTGATGATTCTATTATAGAACACAGTGGACTTATATGCCTTGATTTTGATGGGTATGCGACTAATGAAGACATGCTATCTGAGAAGCAGAGATTGATTGACGATAAGTACGTCATGTCTGTGTTTGTTAGTCCGAGTGGTAATGGATTAAAGGCATTGATTAAGATACCTAAGGACATTGAGAATCATAAGAGATACTTCGACGCCCTAGGTGAGTACTACAACTCAGAACAGTTTGATGTTACCTCTAAGAATATTAGTAGGGTTTGTTATGAGTCCTACGATCCAGAGGTGTATATAGACGTGGAGTCTGATATCTGGGAGACTCAGGCTGAGTATGACTACAGACCTGTAGATAGACAAAAGGATCGACCAACGATACCTGTTATTGATGATAATAAAATTATAGAGATACTGACCAAGTGGTGGGTTAAGAAGTACCCAATGATTGAGGGTCAGCGAAATAACAATGTGTTTATTCTTGCCTCTGCTCTTAATGAGTATGGCATAAATAAATCATTAGCTGAGTACGTGTTGGGTCAGTACTCTAGCAGCAGCTTCCCTATGTCAGAGGTTAAGCAGGCTATAGATTCTGCCTACAGGAATGTGGGGGCGTTTGGCACTAAGTATTATGAGGATGATGCCGCAATGTCTAAGGTTAGAACAAAAATAAGCAAGGGGAACTCTGTTGAATCTATAAAGGATGAGCTTTCTGACAAGGGTATTGATGATGATGTTATTGTATCTGTTGTTAAAGATTTAGAGAGAGACTCATCTGTACATAAATTTTGGTCCATAAGTAGTAAGGGGGTTGTATCTTTAATACACTACTTGTTCAAGGAATTCTTACAGAACAAGGGTTACTACAAGTATGCCCCTCATGATAGCCAGAAGTACATGCTTGTAAAGGTTACACATAATTTAATTGAGCCAACTACTGAGGAGTCTGTTAAGGACACTGTACTTGGTTATTTGCAGGAGCTAGATGATCTATCTGTGTACAACTTTTTCGCTGATAAGACACGTTTCTTTAAGGAAGACTTCCTGTCTTTGTTAGATACAGTTGATGTGCACTTTGTTGAGGATACCAAGGACTTCTCTTTTATTTATTTTAAGAACTGCGCCATAAAGGTGTGCAAGGATGAGGTTATAAAGGTTGATTATGTTGACCTAAATGGTTTTGTTTGGCACGATCAAGTTATTGATAGAGATTTTGATTTCTGTGATGTAACTGATTGTGACTTCAGGAAGTTTATATCAAACATATCTGGTGATGATGATCAACGTATTAAATCTATAGAGTCTACTATTGGGTTCTTAATGAGTGGATACAAGGATCCTGGGTTCTGCCCATCTGTTATTCTTAATGATGAGGTTATTACTGATAACCCTGAGGGTGGGACAGGCAAGGGCTTGTTTGTTCAAGCCTTAAGTATGATGAAGAAAGTAGCTATGATTGATGGTAAGTCTTTCTCTTTTGATAAGCAGTTTGCTTACCAGACAGTTACCACAGATACTCAGGTTATATCATTCGATGATGTTAAGAAAGCCTTTGATTTTGAGAGGTTATTCTCTGCTATTACTGAGGGCTTGACAATTGAAAAGAAGAACAAGGATGCTATACGTATTCCCTTTAAGTTCAGCCCTAAGATTGTTATCACAACTAACTACGCAATACGTGGTAAGGGTAACTCTTTTGAGAGACGTAAGTGGGAGCTTGAGCTTAAGCAGTATTATAACAAAGGCTTTACACCTGTTGACGAGTTCGGTAAGAGGTTGTTTGATGAATGGGATAATGATGAGTGGTGTTCTTTTGATAATTACATGATTAATAATCTTAAGGGTTACTTAAACACGGGGCTTGTTAAGTCTGAGTTCAAGAATATTGCTATCAGAAGATTAGCTTCTGAGACCTGTCATGAGTTTATTGAATGGATGGGATTAATAGATGATTCTAAATCTCCTGATGTATTCCATGCAGACAGGAAGATATTTAAGGATGACCTTTACCTTGATTTTATTAAGGATAACCCTGACTTTGCTCCTAAGGCTAAGATGACTATTTCTAGGAATGCTTTCTATAAGTGGCTGAATTCTTTTGGAGTTTTTAGTAAGGAGTATGATGTTGTTGAGGGTAGGTCCAATCAAGGAAGATGGATAATGTTTAAGACTGAATATTATGAAGAAGAAAAAGGAGACCCAGAGTTTGAATATTGATAACTTTAGGTGGTGTGTTGAGAACGACTTTCAGGTATATCTTGTGCCTATGGATTCCCAAGGGAAGGGTAAGCACAAGATTGCCGTAAGGCGTAGAGGCATAACAACTGAGGGTAAGGATTTCATTGTTAAGGATGGAATTCGCATAGATAGTAAGGTTACTATTGGGAAAGAAGTGTACAAAAATCCAGCGGAAGCTGCTAACAATTTAAACGAAGTATATGAGTTTTTACGAAGAACTTACGGATGAACAGGTTTTGTCTACGGCAATAAACACATACAGGGTTGTTATTTTGAATCATGATTACAACGATATTTTTGACGAAAGTCCTGACCCCCCTATGTTCTATATTGATGTTGTTGATCTTTACAGTAATAGCGTTGAAGATATTGCTGATGCTGTTTGGCATTGTTTGAAGGTTTTTGAGGATTATGAGCACTACGAGAAGTGTTCTGATATAATGAGTTTTATAAAAAATTTAGATGATGGAATTTAGAGACTATCAATTAAGGATTATAGAGCAAGGCTGCGATGTTATTAATACACGCAAGTTCTTGTATCTCGCTATGGAGGTTAGGACTGGTAAGACGCTTACTAGCCTTGGCATTGCTGACAAATTAGTGAGAGTGAACAATGTATTGTTCATCACTAAGAAGAAGGCTATAAGTAGTATTGAGTCTGACTATAAGATGTTAAATCCTAGTTATGACTTGACCGTTATAAATTACGAGTCACTACATAAGATGCCTGAGAAGGGTTGGGATATGATTATATGTGATGAGGCCCACGGTCTGGGGGCGTTCCCTAAGCCAAGCAAGAGGGCTAAGCAGGTCAAGGGTCTTGTTATTAAGAATAATTGTTTTGTTGTTTTGTTATCTGGTACACCAACACCTGAGTCGTACAGTCAAATGTACCACCAGGTGTATGGGATACCGGGGAATCCTTTTAGTGAGTTTAAAAACTTCTACAGGTTCTGTGACAAGCACGTTACGGTTACTCAGAGACTTATTAATGGGTTCAATATAAAGGATTACTCTAATGGTAAACAGAGCATTATAGATAGTATGAACAAGTTCATGATATCTTATACACAGGTACAGGCTGGTTTTGAGTCCTCTATTGAGGAGGAGATTCTTCGTGTGCCCATGAAGACAAGGACTATTGAGTTGTGCAAGAGATTAAAAAGAGATCTGGTTGTTGAGCTTACTGATGATGATGTTATACTAGCTGATACAGGTGTTAAGCTTATGTCTAAGCTGCACCAATTGTATAGTGGTACTGTTAAGTTTGAGTCAGGGAATAGCGCCGTTATAGATACCAACAAGGCTCAGTTTATTAAGTGGAAGTTTAGGGGTAATAAGATCGGTATATTCTACAAGTTTAAGGCTGAGTTAGATGCACTTAAGCAGGTCTTTGGTGATGATCTTTGTACTGACTTGGAGACATTTGATTCTACTGATAAACACATAGCCCTTCAGATTGTTTCAGGTCGTGAGGGCATTAGCTTAAGGAACGCTGAGTATATTGTGTTCTATAATATTGACTTCAGTGCTACCAGTTACTGGCAAGCTAGGGATCGTATGACTACAAAGGATCGTAAGTATAACAAGGTTTATTGGATATTCTCTGAGGGAGGTATTGAGACCAAGGTTTATAGATCTGTAATACAAAAGAAAGATTATACACTAAGACATTTTAAGAGAGATGAAGTTCGTACAGGAAGATTATGATAAGTATGACGGCGTAGCTAAGGATTTGCTGGCGGATCATTTAATAGCTAAGGGTTATGATATATTGTCTACCGAGGAAGACTTCTACCATGATGTCATAGCGGTAAAAGATGGCGTTAAGTTTTACTTCGAGGTAGAGGTGAAGCTGGGTTATCCATTCACTTCAGCTAGGAGTTTTAAGTTTCCTACTGTAAGCTTTACTGGCAGGAAGTTGAGGCTTCATAAGGTAGAGCCTTTCTTTTATGTTATATTCTGTTTGTCTACTAGGTCTTATTTGTATTGTCACTCTAGTATAATTTATAACGAGAAGTATGCAGAGAATGTGAACATATACACAAAAAAACGCAAAGGAATGGATAAAATGTATAGAATTCCAAAAGAATTTTGTACATTTGTTACACTATGACAGAGCAGCAGATACAGAAAAAGAGAATAGACCAGCTTGAAAAAGAGGGCTATTACGTATTAAAGTTAGTTAAAACTAATAAGAATGGAATACCAGATATTGTGGCTATACCTCCGAATACTCCCGTTATATTCTCGGAGGTTAAAACGCCTAAGGGAAAGACTTCGGCTATTCAGGACTATAGGTTGAAGGAGTTAGATAAGTATGGATTTATAACAGAAATATATAGAGGATGATAACAGATGAATTAATTAACGAGCTCTTAGAAGCTAAGGGCTTTGGAGAGAAACAGTCAATGGACTATGAATTATGTAAGAAGTCGGTACTAAACCATTACGGAGTTAAGTTTACTGATGATTGGGGTAATGCCCTAGATTTTTATATATATGAGGAGTCTACCGCTGATGGTTATTCTGTTTATATAGCTACAGATGATATAGGAACAGTTAATGTAAACGAGCATGTCTACTATTACGATAGTGACCTTAAGGATGCGCTTGCGGATTATATACAGTACGCTAAGAAGGGCAGTGAGATATATATTGATGACTTGCATTCTCATTTTATTGAAGAGGCAATTGTTGATTTGTTCTCAGTTTTATCTGAACGTTTTGAGGAAGAAATAGTTAAAAATTATTAATATGGAATATAATTATGAAGACGTGGAGAAGGTTATAAACTTCTCTTCCTGGAGTGACAGGAAAAAAATCGAAGAGTTATTTAGAATAGATAGCTACATGTACACTAACCTTGGCTTGGATTCATTAAAGAAAGAGCGTGATGATGTTCGTAGGAAATCTAAGTACATCTATAAGGCTATAGGAAAAATAGACCCTAAGATAGGTAAGGGATTAATATATAACATGGATAATTAACAAATTGTTAATAAGTTTATTTTTAATTAACGTTAATTATTCTTATATTTACCATGATCATTTTATACGGGGGCTGTCATGTTATGTTGATTGTTTGATAGGCCCCCTTTTTTTTTAGTTATGAAGTACGAAGATCAAAGGTTAAGTTTTATTAATTCAACAATGAAAATTGTTAATGACCTTTGCAGCGACATATATGAGACAATGGTAGATGGTCACTATGATGAAGCCTCTCTAAAAGCAATGGAGTTGATTCAACACCTTCAAGACTTAAATCAAACACTTACAGATGAAATATAATGAAAAACGAATACTAGTAATAGGGGATCTTCATGAGCCCTTTTGTCTTGACGGGTACTTAAATTTCTGCAAGCAAACATTTAAAGATTATAATTGTAACCAGGTTGTTTTTATAGGTGATGTCATAGACAATCACTACAGCAGCTACCACGAAACAGATCCAGATGGACTTTCTGGTGGTCAGGAGCTTGAGCTGGCTATAAAGAAACTATCGAAGTGGTACAAGGCATTCCCAGTAGCGGATGTTTTAATTGGTAATCACGATCGTTTAATAATGAGAAAAGCTATGACCTCAGCTATACCAGCTAAGTGGGTCAAAGATTTCAAGGATGTTCTTGAGACACCTAATTGGAATTTTGTTGATCGTGTTGTTTACGATAACGTGCAATATATCCACGGGGAAAGTGGTACGGCTAGAACAAAGTGTCGTGCTGATATGATGTCTACCGTACAGGGTCACTTACACACCCAGTGCTATACTGACTGGTATGTTGGTCAAAACTTTAGAGTTTTTGGTACACAGGTGGGCTGTGGCATAGACCACGATAGTTATGCAATGGCATACGCTAAGAGAGGCAAGAAGCCTGCTATTGGTTGTGTTGTTGTTCTTGGGGGAGATACGGTAATTAATAAATTGATGGACTTATGATAGTAGATGATAAATTAAATAAGGAGATAGACAATAGATCTTCAAGAGGCATGAAACCAGGTTTCTGGGCAGGATTAGTTTCTTTTTTATTAGCTAAAATTTCACACCTTTTAGTAACCTTTGCTATAGGATTATGGATTGGAATAACATCAGGAGGTGATCTTTCAGGAGGTTGGATGCTAGCTATAAGAGTCGTCGACTCTTGGATGATAGGGTTATTATATCTTGTGTTTGTTACACGATTTATATACAATAAAATTACGGCAAAATGATGTGGCAAACAACAGACACAAATGGGTATGTTGAGTACCACAGTGATGATGTAAAGTTACCACTTGTTAGGAAGGGTATGCCTGTGTTTACGGGTGTTTTAAAGTACTTCCCGGACGCTCTTAAAGAAGTTTCTAGGTGTTCGCAGGCCGGCAATAAACAGCACCACCCAGACAAGCCGTTACATTGGGACAAAAATAAAAGTACAGATAATGAGGACGCATTAGTTCGTCACTTGATTGATCACTCACAGGATCCAGTTGATGATGATGGGATACTACACTTAACAAAGGTTGCATGGAGAGCCCTTGCTTCACTACAAATATATTTAGAAAATGAAGGGAAAGAAACAAAGTAGATTAGATCTATTAGAAAAAAAAGTTGAGGCTGTAATTGCTGAGCTTTTAAACGTTAGAACTCTTTCAATAGGCACACTTGAGACTATCAAGAAGATGCCTGATTACGGAGAGGCTATAGCTGACTTAACTAAAGAGAATGAGAAAGAGAGTTAAATTTTTTTCTTGGGTGATTATCACTCTCATAAGTTTCCTTATATGGAAACTATTACTTAAATTAATATGAAAAAACGCAAAAAACTTAAGTGGAAGTTGTTAAGACTTCTATCTTATACGAACAAACTAACCTCATACCAAAAGTTTGCGTCAAGAGTGGGATACATGGGCAGCGGTTTTCTTATCGCCGCCCAGTGGACCATTGAACCAGCTCTGTATATCATTGGTTTTATTTTTGTAATTGTCCAAACCTCATCCAGGAAGCAGTGGAATCTTGTTGCGTTAAATGTTAACGGATTAATAGCTTGGATTACTCATCTTTTGGCATAAGCTCACTAGCTATTTGATCATACAATAATATAATAGCTGCATCATCAGCTTTTGGAAACTTGCTCTTTAACATTGGGTAGATCTTCTCTATAGATAATCCAAATTTCATTGCAGATTTAACTAACTTACTAGCCTCTTGGTAAATCTGATCTTTATCGGCGTGCTCGCTTTTTATTAGTTTAACGTATTCTCTAGCGTCCCCAGTAGTTTCTATGTTCTTTTTTGCTATATACTGTTTAATCTCAATAGGCTTCATCTGTTTCTTTAGATCTCCTAGTTTATAATTCATTTGCATTTCAACATCAACATCGTTTTTCTTGAACCCTGTTAGTTGTCCAAGTACATCCAAAATTGATTTTTCTTTCTTCATCATTTTAGTCACATACCTCCCATAGTCTGTGTATGCCTTACCTGGCGTGTCCATCCCAGACATTTTTCTTAATGATGTCAATGTGCCTGGCTCAAATGTTTTATATAACACATCTATTATTTTAATTGCAGACTCATCAGCGGAGTCTGTTTCTTCAAATACTTTTTTCCCATATACATCTCTATTTTGTATTATTGTATTAAGGGCTCCTGCAAGTATATCGGGGCTGAATATTGGATTTAAAAGTTCTAAACCTGCGTCTAAAACAGCGTCTTTTACGTTGTCTCCTCTTTGAGCTGCCCTAACTACTTTAGCTAATCCTCCGTAAGGATCAGATGCACTCATGTCTATATATGAGAACTTGCCATCACCAGCCTTTGTTATCAATATGTCTGAGTTCTGTGACCAGAAAGGAAGGAAGGGTCTTGCGTCCATCACGCCTGTCTTTGGTTTAGATATACCAATTGCCCCTTCAATAGCTTCTTGTACTACACCTTCGTCATCGTCATCGTCATCGTCTCCTAGAAGTATATTACCTAACATGCCAAGGGCCGCATACTTTAGTCCCTGGAAACCAATTAAACTTGTTAATCTCTTAGCTCCCTTTTTTCGCTCTCTAGGGTTTTTAGATTTAACCTCTTTTAGTGCTAAATCAAATGTATTAAATGCTGTTCTATATGCCTCTAATTGAAAGGATATAAAGGTAGCTACTGGCGCTGCTCTAAGTAACTTAGATATGTTCCCTAACCTAGAATAGTTTGGTAGTATATTCTTAACTATCTCGGAAACTTTACTGTCAACTTTAGCTTTTTCTTTTTCTGAAAGATCATTGTAATCCTTGTCGAACTCTATCTTGGCGTAGTCTCTTTTTTCATTCTCATACGCAACTATCTTAAACAAATCATCCTCAGCTTGGTAAGCTTCTTCTGCTTTTCTTCCTACATATTTAGCTCCCTTTTTTATTATGTTCTCGGATCTCTTAGCTGTTCTCTTCTCTATTGTGACGTCAAAATCCTGTTCACCTTCAAGTAATCCTTGAACCTCTCTTAGGCTAACACCTTGGTTTATAATACCTGCCTTTATGTACTCGTCCAGTTTCTTATTTAACTGCTCGTTATCAAGGTTACTAAAATTTTCATTTATAAGTACTTTAAATGCCTCATTGTAATCTTTTGGATTAAAGTATCCGTTCTGAGCCATAAAGTAAGCATTACCTAGCACGTTTTTTACGTGAGTACCTACAGATAATATTGTCTTTGAATACTTCACAGCACCAACTGCTTTCATGTAATTCTCAAATGCGCCTTGCCAAAACTTTCCAAGCCCTTCAACGTTAATTGCCCCTGAGTTCATCTGATCAACAAGCTCCTTAGGTGCGTAGTATCCATTCAATGGTTCCAATGTTTTGTTTGTTTCAGATGCTATTTTAGTGTACCCAGCAGGAATTCTAGGATCACCCTCTTTAAATAGGAATACTCCATCACCTATATCTTTAAGTTTGTCTAGGTATTTCTGTGTCTCAATAATCGCCTTAATTTTACCTACGCTCATTACATAATTGTACGCTGCATCTGTGTACTCACCCATAAGGGCTCTTATTTCTGCTGGTATTTCTTTTCTCTCCTTAAGTATCTTTGTGTCTTTTTTAGCTTCGTTTACTACAGCACTAACAAATGCATTGGCCTCATCCTTTTTAATTATCCTTCTAACCGCTTGATCTGCTGTAGCATTAACGTACTGTTCAAGTGTAAAGTTTTTACCACCTTCTTGTTTGTTAACATATTCTTGTGGGGTTATATTTTCTTTAGCCGCTTCCTTTGTGATTCTATTTAATTCCTGCGCCTTTAGGAATTCTTTAGCCTCAAGTATTACCTCTTCTGATATATTGTCGGCGTAATTTTTATCATCGAATAGTCTATATGATCTGTTCATATATTCGCCAATATTACTCATTATATTAGCCGCAGCAGCTTCAGATTCTACCGCACCACTCGTTACAAGTTTCTCTGAAAGTGAGTCAATATGATTCCTCATAGCTGTAGCTATTAGGGAAATCTTTATTGGTAGGTTAGCCTCTTCACCTCTCATTAATTTGTTTACCTCATTATATACACTATCAGGTTGACCCTTAAGCATCTTGTTAAGCCTCCTAGCCATTCTTTCTGCTACCTTAACTTCAGCCTGTATATGTGCATTCTTAGTTTCTTTTGCTATGAACGCATTCTTAGGCATGTATGACTTCGCAGAGGATAACTTTCTCTTTATAGTGTCTAAAAAGTTCAACGTAATATTCTTACCTTTTACAAATATATTTTTCTCGCCAGCAACATCTTTCTTTACAGACATGTCCTCTCTCTTAAAAACAAAATCTTTTATCTCTTGTTCTGTGTAGCCTATTTTATTCAGATACTCTCTAGCTTCTTTTTGTGTAATACCTAAATCTTCAGCTTTATTGTAAACCTCTTCCATAGATGGTTTACCTTTAAACTCTTGTGATAGCTTAGATACACCTGCCTCAACTTCATTTTCAAGCATAGAGTATAGTTCTGGCATAAGTGCCATTTTTTGAGGAGCAAACGCTCTCTCTCTTGGGCTAAGGT
>ERZ1046568.1613-NODE-1613-length-15777-cov-7.474558_pt1 | contig 15777 bp, 14 predicted proteins | sample MGYA00383092_ERZ1046568 | MGnify/ENA primary metagenome ERZ1046568 (study PRJEB29581, sample SAMEA5548362) | metagenome | biome: marine; feature: coastal; material: water | depth 1 m | study: Short-term variability in the microbial, nano- and picoplankton... | reverse complement strand
GGGCTGCGTCGAGGCCGTAGTGAGGGTAGGGAAACGCTCGATTGTTGTAAACATATGGGTGGCGTGAGTGTGCATCTATCAGAACTCAATGGCGCCCACGGCGTGCTGGCAAACTATAGGGAATTGCCACTGATGTCAGAGACCGTTGATGTGGTTTTGTTGCATCATGCGCTGGAGTTCTCCCAGACACCCAAAGCTGTGCTCGCTGAAGCCAGTCGGGTGGTTATGCCCGGCGGCCATCTGCTGCTCTGCCTGTTTAATCCCTTCGGTCCCATGGGGATAACCAAGTTTCCCATGCAGCTGTTCTCCCATAAACCCCAGTTCAGGTTCCACAATCTGCGCCAGGCACGATTGACCGATTGGCTATCGCTGTTAAATTTTCACGTAGAACGGATAGAGCATGGGGCTTATAATTTACCCCTTGTAACGCAGTCGAAGAATCAGCAGATTGCCGATAAAACTGGCTGGGAACAAGCATGTGAAAAGATTCGCATGCCAATGGGTAACTTCTATATGATTCACGCGGTTAAACGTGTTCCCAGAGGTATTCAAGGTTCCGGCAAGGCATGGCGTGCCGCGACCACCAAGAGCTATAGAGTCACCGAAGGTCTGAAGAGCACAGCAGTAAAAAAATAACTGGCTTAAGGCCACCAATAACAGGCGCACAAAGACTGCAAAGGCGGTTGGCTGTGGTTGAGGAAAGACAATGAAATCGATAGAAATCTTTACCGATGGTGCCTGCAGAGGTAATCCCGGCCCCGGAGGCTGGGGCGTATTGATGCGCTATGGCGACAAGGAGAAATCCCTGTTTGGTGGCGAAGCAGAAACCACCAACAACCGTATGGAGATGACCGCGGTTATTGAGGGCTTGGCGGCACTGACCCAACCCTGCAAAATTACCCTGACCTCAGACTCAACCTATGTTTTAAAAGGTATCCAGGAATGGTTGCCCAATTGGAAGAAGCGCAACTGGAAAACCGCCAGTAAAAAGCAGGTAAAAAATGTTGATCTATGGCAAAAGCTTGATGCCCTTATCGACAGCCATGAGATAGACTGGCAGTGGGTTAAAGGTCACAGCGGCCACCGTGAAAATGAAATTGCCGATCAGCTGGCCAATCGCGGTATTGACGAGCTTTAAATTCGTACCAAAAGATCATATAAAAAGCAGGCAAAATGAGACAAATCGTACTTGATACAGAGACCACCGGTCTGGAGACTTCCCAGGATCACCGTATTATTGAGATTGGCTGTGTCGAGTTAGTTGGGCGCAAGCTGACCGGCAGGCATTACCATCAATACATCAACCCCCAGCGCAAAGTCGATGAGGGTGCTATGGAAGTCCACGGTATCACCGACCAGTTTCTTGAAGACAAGCCGCTGTTTGAGCAGGTCGCCCAGGAGTTTATTGAATTTGTCGATGGCGCCGACCTGGTTATCCACAATGCGCCCTTTGATGTTGGCTTTATCAACCACGAAATTGTCAAGCTCTCCGGTAAGTACCAGGTGATTGAAACCAGCTGCCGAATTATTGATACCCTGGCACTGGCGCGACAAAAACATCCCGGACAGAAAAATAATCTCGATGCACTCTGTAAGCGCTATGGCGTAGATAACTCAGCGCGCGATTTACACGGCGCACTTCTCGATGCCGAGATCCTCGCCGATGTCTATCTGCTGATGACCGGTGGACAGGTCAACCTGAATATCAGTGATCAATCCAATTCAGACAGTGGTGAAGTCAATACAGCGAGCAGTATTCGCCGTCTCTCAGAAGATCGCACCGCGCTGCGAGTCGTCAAGCCCAGCGAAGAAGAGCTCAATCTTCATCAACAAAAACTCGATGCCATCAACAAGAGCAGCGGGGCCTGTATCTGGATGGGCAGTAGCGACTGATAAGCCCCATGCCAGCAGCGCAAGAAATAAACAGACCCAGCAGTGCGCAGGATTTTCAGCGACTCAAAACCCTGGTTGAGCAATCGACCAGTACTGCCGAACGCTTTAGATTAGGTCGTCAGCTGGCCGAGCTCAATAAGTTATCTCGACAGGGCAAAGATATCAGTGTGCGCTGGGAAAAATGGCACGGGGCACTGTTAAAAAATCAGCAGCAGATTGAAAAGCGTCGACAAAATCTACCAACCCTTGAATATCCAGATCTACCGGTCAGCGCCAGAGCTGATGAAATAGCCGACTTAATCCGCAAGCACCAAGTCATAGTTATTGCCGGTGAAACCGGCTCGGGTAAAACTACCCAGCTGCCAAAAATCTGCCTGCAGGCAGGCTGTGGTGTCAAAGGCATGATTGGCCACACCCAGCCGCGGCGCATTGCCGCGCGCACCGTGGCCAACCGTATTGCCGAAGAACTCAAGGTGCCCCTTGGTGAAGCAGTCGGTTACCAAGTGCGCTTTTCCGACCAGAGTTCGCCAAACAGCTATATCAAATTAATGACCGACGGCATTCTCCTGGCGGAAATTCAACACGACCGCTATCTCAGCAAATACGATACGCTAATTATCGACGAGGCTCACGAGCGCAGCCTGAATATCGACTTTCTGTTGGGCTACCTGAAGAATCTGCTGCCCCAGCGACCAGACTTAAAAATAATCATTACCTCCGCCACCATTGATGTGGAAAAATTTTCCGCCCACTTTGATGGCGCACCTATAGTGGAAGTCTCCGGCCGCAGTTACCCGGTGGAAATTATTTACAACCATCCCGACGATACAGAGAGTGATCGCGACCAGATGATTGTCGACTGTCTGCGGGATATTCAGGCCAATCAAAAGCAGGGCGATGTTCTGGTCTTTCTGAGTGGCGAGCGCGAGATTCGCGAAGTCAATCTGGCCCTCAAACGCGCGCAAATGCCGCATACAGAAATTGTTCCCCTCTATGCTCGGCTAAGTCTTGCCGAGCAGAGTAAAATATTCTCCGCCCATCGTGGAAGGAGAGTGGTGCTGAGTACCAATGTTGCTGAAACCTCCCTCACCGTGCCCGGCATTCGCTATGTTATCGACACCGGTCGCGCGCGGGTCTCTCGCTATAGTTTCCGCACCAAGGTGCAACGACTGCCTATCGAAGCAATTTCCCAAGCCAGCGCCAACCAGCGCGCCGGACGCTGTGGTCGTGTGGCTGAGGGTATTTGCTATCGTCTCTACAGCGAAGAGGATTTTCAGGGTCGCCCGGCGTTTACCGACCCGGAAATTATCCGTACTAATCTGGCCGCAGTTATTCTGCAAATGCTGCATCTAAAGATTGGCGATATTCGCAGCTTTCCCTTTGTCGATACCCCAGATCATCGAATGATAAGTGACGGGTTTAAACTGCTGGAAGAGCTGCAGGTGGTTACTGCCAATGGCAAATTAACCGCTCTCGGTAAGCGTATTGTGCATATACCACTGGACCCAAGATTTGCCCGTATGCTGCTAGAGGCGGCTAAGAATGGCTGTCTCTCTGAAGTCATGGTTATTACCACCGGCCTGAGTATTCAGGATCCCCGCGAGCGACCCGCAGACAAACAACAGGCCGCTGACCAGAGCCATAAAAAATGGCAGGAACCCGACTCTGATTTTATTTCCCTGTTAAATTTATGGCGCCATTTTGAAGAGCAGCGCCAGCAGCTGTCCGCCGGTCAATACAGTCGCTATTGCAAAGCCAACTATGTCTCCTATCTGCGCATGCGCGAATGGCGCGATTTGCATCACCAGGTGCACAGCGCCTGTCGGTCATTAAAGCTGACCGATAATAGTCAGCCGGCAAAGGCCGATGATATTCACCGCTCACTGCTCTCCGGCTTATTGGGCCAGGTAGGGATTCTGCAGGACAAATGGGAGTTTCTCGGTACTCGCAATCGCAAATTCTTTATTTTTCCTGGGTCCGGACTGAGCAAAAAGCCACCCAAGTGGGTTATGGCTGGTTCGCTGATGGAAACCAGCAAGCAGTTTGCTCTCACTGTGGCGAAAATTAATTCTGACTGGCTCGAGCCATTGGCCGCTCATCTGGTCAAAAAATCTTACAGCGAACCCTTTTACAGTATTAAAGCCGGCCAGGTAATGGCCAGTGAACGGCAGACTTTATTTGGCTTGAGTATTGTCGAAAATAAACGCCAGGTCTATGGACAGATAAACCCGGACGAGGCGCGCAAGATTTTTATTCAGCAGGCGCTGGTGGAAGAGGGCTATCGGGGCAAAGGGCAGTTCTACACAGCAAACCAAAAACTGGTGGAAGAGCTGCAGGCACTTGAAGACCGCTTTCGTCGCCGCGACCTGCTTGTAGAACAGCAGGTCATTTTTGAGTTCTACAACGAGCGCATTCCCAGTGGAATTTACAACCTTCCGCTCTTTGAAAAGTGGCGCAAACAGGCCGAGGCAAAGGAGTCGCGGTTGTTGATGTTGGATAAAGAGTACCTACTGCTGCGTGGACTGTCCCAGGAAGAGCAAACTCAGTTCCCCGATAGCATCAGCTATCAGGGTATCGATTATAACCTGCGCTACCATTTTGAACCCAATCATGCAGAGGACGGCGTTAGTGCCGTGGTACCGCTACCGCTGTTGCACCAGCTGCCGAGATACTTTTTTGAATGGCTAGTCCCGGGCATGTTGCGGGATAAATGTATTGCCCTGGTGAAAAGTCTCCCCAAGCAGACCCGGCGCAACTTTGTGCCCGTGCCAGATTATGTGGATGCATTTCTGTTAAAGGTAAAACCCGAGGATCGACCACTGACCGAAGTGCTCGCCGAGTATCTCCACAAGCAAACCGGCGTGACCATTTCGTCCGAAGAGTGGAAGCCGGAAAATCTTGGTGCCTGGTATCAGATGAACTTTGTTCTCGAAGATGAACATGGTGCTGAAATCGCCATGGCCAGAAGTTTGGAAAAACTTCAGCAGGACTTTAAGCAGCAGATCTCCGAGGGGCTTGAACAGGCCGCCGTTCAGAACGCCGAGGAGAACAGAACAAGGCAGGGCATTGTCGAGTGGGACTTTGAGGCGTTGCCAGAAGAGGTGGCCTTAAAGCACGGCAAAATCACCATTAAAGCCTGGCCGACACTGCGTGACTGCGGAGAGTCTGTCTCCCTTGAAGTTATCGATAACCCATTGCAGGCGGAAAAGATTAGCCGTCAGGGTCAATTGCGACTGGCGCTATTAAAAGGCCGGGATCAGGTTAAATACCTCACCAAGCACCTGTTGCGCGGTAAAGAGCTGGCAATCACCGCCGCTAAAATTGGCGATAGGAAATCTCTAGTCGATGCCCTGATCAGCGCCAGTTTTCAGCAGGCAATTTTTGCCGATGGCCAGATACTTCGAGAACAGCAGCAGTTTGACCAGGCTTTTGAAGAGGGAATTGGCAATGTGGTGATGCTCGCCCAGGAATATGCTCAGGCCATAGAGTCATTGCTGTCACCGCTGCACGACTGTCAAAAGAAACTCAGGGCATTGGGTCTACCGGCTATATATGCGGCAGATGACATTCGCGGCCAGTTGGAGTGGTTGTTTAGTGTTAATACATTGTCGACCCTCACCGCAGAGACGGTCAGGCAGTATCCGCGCTATATCAAAGCGTTGCAGGTGCGTCTCGAGAAGCTCGCCGCACAGGTCAGTAAAGATCGCCAATATATTGCTGAGATAGAGACGCTGGTATCACCCTGCAAACAGGCGTTGGTAGAAGATCAACCGCTCTCTTTTCAACTCGAGGCAGTGCTTTGGGACTACTGCTGGCTAGTAGAGGAGTATCGAGTTTCGCTATTTGCTCAGCAATTAAAAACCCGTGTTCCCGTCTCTCACAAGCGACTGCAAAAACGCTGGAATGACATTGAAGAGCAGCTGCGAAGATTTCGTGTTTAGAAAGGTGTTTTAGACTATAAATTAAGATTAAAAAAAGTCCTGCTTCAAAATCGCTTACAGAGTGGAACTTCGAATAGGCGGACTTGTCAGAAGGGCATCCCAAAACAATTCTGGAATTGGGGGCAGGTAAACATTTAACAATAAGTGAATTATTAACCAGCTATTACCAACACATGGAGAAGGTCTAATGAATAAACAAACTATTAACCCCATAGCAAAAGCATCAGCCAAAGCCACTGCCGTAGGTGCGGCATTTCTGGCCACTGCAGCGATCTCGACGCCAGTGTTCGCCGCTGAAAATCCTTTTCAAGCTGACCAATTGCGTTCTGGCTACAACCTTGCCGGCAGTCATGCTGAGGGTAAATGTGGTGAAGGCAAGTGCGGCGACGACAAGGCTGAGTCCGAAGGGAAATGTGGTGAAGGCAAGTCACAATCGGAAGGCAAGTGCGGTGAGGGCAAATGTGGTGAAGGTAAAGCCGAAGCTGAGGGTAAATGTGGGGAAAGCAAAGCTGAGTCTGAAGGTAAGTGCGGTGAAGGCAAGTGTGGCGGTGCTGCCTAATGCGCGGCTAACCCCAGCTTAAAATATGGCTGCAAAAAAACAAAGCTACCCTGTCGAGGGAGCAGGGCTGGGACTGAGGCGGGCACTTTGTGGCCCGCTTTCTTCTGTGTCCACGCAACAGGTTCAGTTTATGGAGGTGGCGCCGGAAAACTGGATTGATGTCGGTGGTCGCTACGGTACCGCCTTTAGGGAGTACAGCGAAAAATTTCCTTTTGGCCTCCACGGGCTGTCCCTCTCAATAGGCTCCCCCTCAGCACTTGACTGGGAGCTGCTAAAAGCCATTAAGGCCTTTATGGCCGAACATTCCATACGCTGCTATACCGAGCATCTGAGCTACTGCAGCGACAGTGGCCATCTCTATGACCTGATGCCGATACCCTTTACCGAAGAGGCTGTCGTCTATGTGGCAGAGCGCATCCTGCAGATACAGGATTTTCTCGGCCAGCGTATCGCTATGGAGAATGTCTCCTACTATGCAGCTCCCCAGCAGGAGATGTCAGAGATTGACTTTATCAATGCCGTGCTGGAAAAAGCTGACTGCAAACTGCTACTCGATATAAACAATATTTACGTCAACAGTATTAACCACCGCTATGACCCCCTGGAATTTCTCAAAGCACTGCCCGGCGAGCGCATTGCCTACGGGCATATTGCCGGCCACTTCGACGAAGCCGAAGACCTGCGTGTCGATACCCATGGTGCCGACGTAATTGACCCGGTCTGGGAACTCCTCGACGCCGCCTACTATCAGTTCGGCGCTTTCCCGACATTGCTGGAGCGAGACTTTAATATCCCTCCGGTCGAGGAACTGCTTAAAGAAGTCGAGCAGATAACAGTGCGACAGGCCAGATACGCAGATCAACAAGCCTTAGCAGGTCACAAGGCATGACGAGGGATTTCCAAAAGCTATCCTTTCAGCAGACCCAGTTAGCCTTTACTGCGCATATCCGCAGTCCCGAAAGCAATCCAGTGCCCAAGGGTATCGAAGACCGCCGCATGGCTATCTACCGCAACCTATTTTTTAACAATATCCAAACCTTTGTCGCCAGCGGATTTCCAATTCTTAAATCAATTATCGACCCCGAGGAATGGACGGCCATGGTCCGTGACTTTATTCAACATCACCAGAGTCACAGTCCGTATTTTTTGCAAATTGGCAGCGAATTTTTGCACTATTTGCAAAAAGAACGGGAGCCTAGGGAGAGTGACCCGGCATTCCTGCTCGAACTGGCCCATTACGAATGGGTTGAACTGGCATTGGATACATCAACGCTGGAATTTCCCGATGCCACAACTGATGGCGATCTGCTGACCAATCGTCCGCTGGTCTCGCCATTGGCCTGGCTCTTAAGCTATAAGTTCCAAGTGCAGATGATTGGGCCGATGTTTCAGCCGACTGCGGATCAGGCTGTTGCGACGCATCTTATCGTCTATCGTAATCGCGCTATGCAAATAGGTTTTCTTGAAACCAATGCAGTGACAAATCGGCTGCTTGAATTATTTCGTCAACAGGCTCTCAGTGGTCGCGAGGCACTGCTGCAGTTGGCCTCTGAGCTCAGCTACAGCGAACCAGAGGCCTTGCTTCAGTTCGGTCATGATCTATTATTACAATTGCGTGATAAAGATATTATTTGCGGTGTCGATTAATTTTTTATCCTCAAATCCTTCAGACTGTGTACGCGGCTCTTATTGAGCAGTAGAATGCCAGACAATTAATTTGCAAATGATTTGCGAGAAAGTTTATGAAAAAGATATCCTTGGTTGTGGCAGTTGTATTACTTGCCGGATTGGCGGCGATGCCGGTTTTCGCCAACGATGATCGGTTTGAAAATCTCAACCGCAAGGTTTTCTATGTCAATGACCGCCTCGATCACTTCGCCCTTCGTCCAGCGGCCGTCACCTATAAAAAGTTAATGCCAAATCCACTTGAGAAAGGCATCGAAAATATCTTTAGCAATCTCGATGAAGTCACCAATGTGGTCAACGATCTGCTGCAGGGGAAATTCAGCCAGGCATGCCATGACAGTGGCCGCTTTCTGCTCAACACAACGCTGGGTCTCGGCGGCCTTTTCGATGTTGCAAAGCACGCTGGTCTGGAAAAAAGTGATGGTGAGGATTTTGGCCAGACGCTTGCCGTCTGGGGCGTTGGTGAGGGACCCTATTTAATGCTGCCGCTGATGGGGCCGTCGACATTGAGGGATGCACCGAGTAAATTCGTCGATAGTATAACCAGTCCGTTTTCTTATGTTGACGATGTGAGAACGCGCAATACCGCCAGAGGTGTTGAACTTTTGACCAAAAGAGCGGCCCTGTTAGAGATTGACAGTGTAATCTCTGGCGATAAATATCTGTTTGTACGCGATGTTTATTTGCAGCGCAGCAGATACCAGGTGAATGATGGTGCAATTGAAGACGATTTCGGTGATTTTGACGATTACTAATGACAGATGATAAATATCATCAGAGGCTTATTAATAAGTCTCGATTTGGACCACCCAATAATGATAAAAGCAGTCCTAAATTGGTGCCTGGTGGCGCCAGATTATAATAAGCGCGAGTTAAACCTGTGCGCAAGACAGGTTTCGGATGAGTAAAGCCTCTGGCCTGATAATTCTCCTCGATGGAAATGATCCCGTCGTTGAGAGTCTAAGTCAACGTCTCCAATCCCTTGGCTGTGATACTACGGCAGCGCAAGATTGTAAATCCATAGCCAGTCTATGTTCCGATCCACTGGTTCAACCAGTGGTTATCAGCTCTGAAAACACCCCCCTGGAAACCCACAGTCAGCGTGAACAGCTGCAAGTGATGGCCACTAAGCATTTGGTGATTGTCGCACTGAGCGAAGAGGGCACTGGTAATGTTGCCGAATACTTTCGCCTTGGCGTTGCCGATGTGGTCTTTCCCGAGGCCAGTGAAGAGAAAATAAAAAATACCTTGCGGCGTATTGATCAACGTGCGGAATCGCGGCTGCAAAAAAGGCTCTATCGCAGCGAGCTTGAAAAGGCCAATCTTGAACTGCAGGAGAGTTTGCGGGTACTAAAACAGGATCAGCTGGCCGGGTTGGAAGTGCAGAAGAACCTGATGCCAGAGAGCCCGCTAAAGTTTGGCGACTATGAAATCTCTCATTCGATTACCCCATCACTCTATTTAAGCGGCGACTTTGTCGGCTATAACTTTGTCCTTGGCCGCTACCTGCTATTTTATTTTGCCGATGTCTCCGGTCATGGGGCCTCCTCGGCATTTGTGACTGTTCTGTTGCGCTTTATGATTGGCCGTGTGATTCGCCGCCATCAGCTGGAAAAAGACTATGTGGCGCTGGCCCAGGCGCCCGAAGGGCTGGTAGAGCATATTAACAATCAGTTGCTGGCCACTGGGCTGGGCAAGCATCTGACGCTTGTCGCCGGTTCACTGGATACCGAGACCAGTAAGCTGCGCTACGTTGTTGGTGCACAGCAGCCTTCACCGATTCTGGTCACCAAAGGCCATGCTGAGTATCTGCCTGGCAAGGGCAAGCCTGCCGGTATCTTTGAAGACGCCTCCTGGGTTGTAGAGGAAATGACGCTGCCGGAAAAATTTGCCTTTGTGCTGCTTTCCGATGGTGTCTTCGATTTGATTCCAGATAAAGAAATTGCTGATAAGGAACAGACCCTGCTCAGATATCTGGTCACCAGCTCAGACAATATCGAGAAGCTCAAAGACTCGCTCTCTGTCGATGCGCTAGAAGACCCCCAAGACGATATTTCTGTTCTCTTGCTGACGAGAGGCATGTAGATGAGCGCGGGGAAGATTCTTGTCTCAGATAATGAGGGTAATTATCTGCTCAAGTTTACAGGCGACGTTAGGGTGACCCTCTGTGGCTCCCTTAATCGCCATATGGAAACTATCTTTGGCAGTCAGGATGTTAAGAAAGTGATTGTCGATATGCTTGAGGCAGAAGGTCTCGATAGCACCACCCTCGGTCTAATGGCTAAGTTGGGTCTGCACTGTCGCAAAGCCTATGGTATTAACGTCGAGGTTTTCTGCCAGAATCCAAGTATTTTGCGGACCCTGAATTGCATGGGCTTTGACGAGATTTTCGACATTTTTCAGGAAGTGCCAGCTATTGATGCAGAGCTTCACAGCATTGAATCGGTCAGCTCCGAGGTGGATGAAATACGCCGCCAGGTGGTTGAGGCGCACAAGCTGTTGATGCAGCTTAATCCCGATAACAGTAAAGAGTTTACCGATCTAATACGGGCCCTTGAATCGGATCAATAAGCTAGGTTTTTTTACAGGTATCAGCCTTGATCACGGGCGGTTAATTTACACTTGATATACTCACTGTGGCGGATATGCAGCAGATCCGCTACCCGACGAATAATGCCTTCCTCATGCTTATCCAAATGGCCATCGGCAAAGGCCACCCGCCACATGGCGGTCATCAGGTCGATCTTTTTGTTGTGATCAAAGTGGGCATTAATCTCGCGAGTAAACTGGTACAGCGAAGTCGCCTCAGCCACCTCATCCCGGGACAGCAGAATTAACTCATCCACCTGCTCGGCGCTAAGTTTCAGCATATTGGCGAGGGTATAGCTAATGGACGTCAGCTCGTCCTCGCCAAGATTGCCATCGATCACCATCACTTCGATAAGCAGTGCTGCAGTGGCGAGTTGCTCGCCACTTAGACTGCTGTCATCGGCTTCAATAACATTCTTCGCAAAGAACGCCTTAATTTTACTGATCATTAGTTGAGATCTTTTAGCCAGGTTTCCAGCTTGATCTGGTCGGCAACAAAACCGCGAATACCTTCTGCCAGCTTTTCAGTAGCCATAGCATCCTGGTTAAGTTCAAAGCGGAAATTGCTCTCATCGCCCAACTGGTAGTGAATTTTTGACCCTGTATTGGCAGGGTCAAGTTTGCGCTCCAGCGAGCCGAAATCATCATCCAAAGCCTGTAACAATTGTGGGCTAATGGTCAGTCGGTCACAGCCGGCCAGCTCGGTAATCTCTTCAGTATTTCTAAAGCTCGCACCCATCACTACAGTGTCGTAGCCTGTCTGCTTGTAGTAGTTGTAGATACGACTTACCGACTGCACACCTGGATCATCTGCCGGTGCATACTCGGTCAGGCCTGTGGAGTTCTTGTACCAGTCGAGAATTCTGCCAACAAAAGGCGAGATCAGGTAAGCGCCGGCATCAGCCGCAGCCACAGCCTGTGTAAAGTTAAACAGCAGCGTCAGGTTACAGTTAATGCCTTCTTTTTCTAGCTGCTCTGCAGCGCGAATACCTTCCCAGGTAGAAGCCATTTTAATCAGAACGCGCTCTTTGCCGATACCCGCCTGCTCATAGAGATTGATCAGGTGACGGGCCTTGGCAATCGAAGCCTCGGCATCAAAGGAGAGGCGTGCATCAACTTCTGTGGAAACACGGCCGGGAATCTGTTCAAGAATCTTTTCACCAAAACCCACAGCCAATCTGTCCATACAGTCTGCTACCTGCTCATCACTGGACTGTCGACCACTCATGGTGTCAGCAACGATTGAGTCCACCAAACCGCGGTAGGCGGGCATCTGGGCCGCTTTTAACAGCAGTGAGGGGTTAGTGGTGGCGTCTTCAGGTGAATACTGCGCAATCGCATCGAAATCACCGGTATCTGCTACTACGGTGGTGATCTCTTTTAATTGGGCAAGTTTGCTTTTGTTATTGCTCATTAACTTTTTACTCCAGATGTCTTTGTTAATGCAGTCGTTAAAACCTCAATACCGGCCGAGGATTTATGTGCGTTTTCGCTGATATGTCGCCTGTATTGGCGTGCTCCGGGCATCCCGTGGAACAGGCCTAGAATATGGCGGGTCATGGCACTTAGTTTGGTGCCTTTAGATAGCTCATTATCCACGTATTTAAGAAACTCTTCAGCAACTTTTTCACGTGTTTTAATTGGATTGTCGCTGCCATAGATAAATTGATCTACGCTAGCCAGCAAGTATGGATTGGTATAGGCCTCGCGTCCGATCATCACCCCGTCAAGGTGCTTTAGATGCTCCGCCGATTGGTCAAGGGAAGTAATACCACCATTGATAATAATCTCCAGATGGGGGAAATCTTTCTTCAACTGGTAGACCCGATCATAGTTCAGTTCCGGGATCTCGCGATTCTGTTTTGGGCTAAGACCCTTAAGCCAGGCCTTGCGGGCATGCACCAGGAAAGTATCACAGCCACTTTTGGCAACTGTATCGACAAACTCGCAGAGAAACTCATAGCTATCAAAATCATCCACACCAATCCGATGTTTCACCGTAATAGGCAAATCCACCGCATCTTGCATCGCCGCCACGCAGTCTGCAGTAATCTGCGCATTCTTCATCATCACCGCGCCAAACATCCCATTCTGCACCCGATCGCTGGGGCAGCCGCAGTTCAGGTTGATCTCTGCATAGTCATATTGGCTGGCCAGTACGCAGGCCTTGGCCAAGTCGGTCGGATTGCTGCCGCCCAGTTGCAGAGCTACCGGATGTTCAAAGGGGTCCATCTGTAGGTGGTGATGGGTATCGCCATGGATAATCGCGCCGGTGGTAATCATCTCCGTATAGAGAACCGCATGCTGGCTGATCAGGCGCAAAAAATAGCGACAATGGCGATCAGTCCAGTCGAGCATAGGGGCTACACAGAATTTTCTATTTAAAGACATTTTATCTACTGGTAATGGATAACTTTATGACTTGGTGTTTTGACAGTCTGCGATTATAGAATCACTGAGAAGAAAAGTCCGTTAATCAGTAAAATAAGATTACAGTGATCCAACTGAGTTTAAAAACGTTACAATTGGCTATGGCTTTCGATCACAAATCTCTCCTTAAATCCCTGACTGTGCGCCCAGGCATCTACCAGATGTTTGATAGCGCCGATGAGATTCTCTATGTGGGCAAAGCCAAAAATCTTAAAAACCGCGTTAGCAGTTATTTTCGCAACACCGGTTTAACCCCAAAAACAGCTGCGCTGGTTAAGCGCATTGCCAGAATAGATGTCACGGTAACTGAGACAGAAACCGAAGCGCTGATTCTCGAACACAACCTGATTAAGCAAAATCATCCGCCCTACAATATTTTGATGCGCGATGATAAGAGCTATCCCTACATATTTCTTTCCGATCGCGATCAGTGGCCGCGATTGGCATTCCATCGTGGCCCAAAAAAGGCCAAGGGTACCTACTTTGGGCCTTTCCCCAATGCCTATGCGGTGCGTGAAAGTATGAGCTTTTTGCAGAAGACATTTAAAGTTCGCCAGTGCGAGGATGTCTTTTTTAAAAACCGCTCGCGGCCCTGCCTGCAATATCAAATTAAGCGATGCACGGCCCCCTGTGTCGATCTGGTCAGTGCTGAAGATTACAGCGCCGATGTAGAGTCGACGCGGCTCTATCTGGATGGCAAGGCAGATAAGCTACTCAAGCATTTGGAAGTGGATATGGAGACCGCTTCGAGCAATCTGCACTTTGAGAAAGCCGCCGAGCATCGCGATCAGATCTCTGCGCTGCGCCGGGTGCAGTCAGAGCAGATGATAGAGAAGGGCAAGGGAACCGTGGATGTGGTTGCCGGTGCCGTGAGTAATGGCCAGGCCTGTGTGCATATGCTCTATATTCGACAGGGACGAATTCTTGGCAGTCGCAGCTATTATCCCAAGGCGCCACTGGCAGAGCAGGTTTCAGACCTGCTTGATGAATTTTTACCCCATCTTTATCTCAATGGTGCCGGGCGCCCTGATCTGCCCAAAGAAATTATTGTCAATGCGCCTTTGGAAGGTGCGGGCACATTGTGCGAAGCGTTGAAGGAAAGAGTGGGCCGCAAGTTTGACGTTCGCGATTCTGTGCGGGGCTTTCGCGCCAAGTGGGTTGAGTTGGCCCAGCGTACAGCTGAACAGAACCTGACTGCCAAACTGGCATCCAAGAAGACCGTTGAGCAGCGCTTTGAATCACTGCGTGAAACCGTGGGTCTGGAGCAGACACCCCAGCGTTTGGAATGTTTTGATATCAGTCATAGCAGTGGTGAGGCGGTGGTGGCCAGCTGTGTGGTATTTGATTCCAATGGTGCCCTGAAAAGCGATTACCGGCGCTTTAATATTGAAGGCATTACCGATGGTGACGACTACGCGGCGATGGAGCAGGCAATTCGCCGCCGTTACACAAGATTGATGAAAGGTGAGGGCAAGTTGCCGGATATATTGTTGATTGATGGCGGAAAGGGCCAAATTGGTATTGCCAAGGATGTTCTCTCTGATCTGGGTGTGATTGGGGTGATGATACTCGGGGTGGCCAAGGGCACGACCAGGAAGCCCGGGCTGGAAACCCTGATTTTAGCGGATCAGGATAACAAGGTGATTGCCCGACCGCAGCAGGCGGCGCTGCATCTGATTCAGCAGATCCGGGATGAGGCGCACCGTTTTGCTATAACCGGTCACAAGACGCGACGCGATAAAAAGCGTCGCACCTCACCGCTGGAGGGAATTCCGGGAGTGGGACCAACCAGGCGTCGGGATCTGCTAAAACACTTTGGTGGCATTCAAGAGGTCAAGAAGGCCAGTGTGGCTGATTTGATGAAAGTGCCTAATATCAGCAAAAAGGTTGCTGATGCAATTTACAGCGCACTGTATAATGAATAAATTCGCGGTCGTTAGATGTACCTGTTAATCAAGCCGCTGTTAAGTCATTCAACAAGAAGATAACGCAATGTGGAATCTGCCCAATATCCTAACCCTGCTGAGAATTGCCCTAATTCCGGTGTTTATTCTCGTCTATTACAGTGCGTGGGAGCTTTACAATCTGGCGGCAGCGGCGATATTTGGTCTGGCGGCGGCCACCGATTGGGTGGATGGTTATGTGGCCCGCAAATACAATCTGATTACAGCCTTTGGTGCATTTCTTGATCCTGTGGCAGATAAGCTAATTGTTGTAGCTGCTATGGTGATGTTGGTTGAGGTACATGCGACGCCGTGGTTTGCCCTGCCTGCAATAGTGATTATTGGTCGCGAAATTGTGATTTCTGCCCTACGCGAGTGGATGGCTGAGATGGGTTATCGCGGCACGGTGGCGGTTGCCATGATAGGTAAAGTAAAAACCTGGGTGCAGATGGTTGCCATTGCACTGTTGCTGGCGGCCAAGCCGGAGCAGGAGTTTCTAACGCTTTTAGGCTTCATTGCAATATATGCTGCAGCGGTGCTTACCCTCTGGTCAATGGTGCACTATTTGCGCGCTGCCTGGCCGCAATTAAGTGCCGGCGGAGATAAGTAGTTAATTGAGTCGATAAGTGGTTGATTTATTGCTGGTATTCCCTAGAATACGGCCTCTTCGCAAGAAGCAGGATACAAGTTATATAGGCGCGGTAGCAAAGTGGTAATGCTGTGGACTGCAACTCCG
>ERZ1046568.1611-NODE-1611-length-15783-cov-4.021109_pt1 | contig 15783 bp, 10 predicted proteins | sample MGYA00383092_ERZ1046568 | MGnify/ENA primary metagenome ERZ1046568 (study PRJEB29581, sample SAMEA5548362) | metagenome | biome: marine; feature: coastal; material: water | depth 1 m | study: Short-term variability in the microbial, nano- and picoplankton... | reverse complement strand
CATCGAAACCGCAGCGCTTTAATAAAAACAGCTGATCGCGAATAATATGACCGATTGCACGAAGCTCACCATCATAGCCATAGCGATCGCGCAATAGTCGCGCCACACTGAAGCCGCGTCCATCGACAAATTTAGGGAAGTTGATCGCTATTAACGGTAGGCTGGTCAAGGCATCAGCTACAGCTTCTATCTCTTCATCACCATTGACCCAAACACCCACCGCTCCGGAATGGTTTGCCAGCCGTTCTGCATTCTGCTGCCAAACAGTCAATGGCACAAGAATATCGCCGCTTGGAAGTTGGTCGACGTCATCTGCCACTAGCTGCCATTGGTCATCATGCACCAAGGCATTAGCTTCTGAATCAACTTTAAGCACCTGTGCCATAAACTCGCTCCTTAAATTTGGCTATGCCAATGCGCTGATAGGTACCCAAAAAGGTTTCCGTTTCAAGGCGATTTTCTACATAGACGTCCAACAGTTTTTCAATGCTGTCAGTCACTGCATCTCTGGATAGAGAGGGGCCGAGTACCTTGCCCAGAGCTGCATTTTTGTTGGCACTGCCGCCCAGCTGGATTTGATACCATTCTTCGCCTTTCTTATCTACCCCGAGAATGCCGATATGGCCAATATGATGATGGCCACAGGCATTCATGCAGCCAGAGATATTTAGCTCGAGATCGCCAAGGTCATAAACATAGTCCAGATCATCAAATTTGCGCTGTATAGCTTCGGCCACTGGAATAGATTTGGCATTGGCCAAAGAGCAGTAATCTCCTCCCGGGCAACAGATCATATCGTTGATGGTGCCGATATTAGGTGTGGCTAAACCGGCCGCTTTGGCCAGCTGCCAGAGTTCAAACAGCTCTGATACAAGCACGTCGGTGAGCACAACATTCTGATTGTGAGTGGAGCGCAGCTCACCAAAAGAGAAGCGATCGGCGAGATCGGCAATAATCTCAAGCTGACGGTCGGTCACATCTCCTGGCGCTACACCAGCTGGTTTGAGTGACAGGCTGACCGAGGCATAGCCGTTTTGCTTTTGGTCTCTGGTATTTCGGTCCAACCAGCGGCCAAAACCTTTGTGCTCCTCAGCCAGGGACTGCAACTGCTGATTGACCGCAGCCTTATCTACCGACTGATAGGTCGGCAGGGTGAAAAAGCCTTTCATGCGCTCTATCTCAGCACCAGTTAACGTGGCTTCACCATCTTTTAGGTGCGCCCATTCCGCCTCTACGCGCTCGGCAAAAACCTCTGGCGTCCAGGCCCGCACCAGTATTTTGATACGTGCTTTGTATTTGTTGTCACGGTTACCGTAGCGGTTGTAAACCCGCAGTATGGCATCCAGATAAGTCAGCAGGTGCTCGCCGGGCAAAAACTCGCGGATTGAGGAGGCAATTACTGGCGTGCGGCCAAGGCCTCCACCCACGTAGACACGAAAGCCAGTCTGTCCCTGATCATTAACTACCAGCTGCAGGCCAATATCGTGAAGCAGGAAAGCGGCGCGATCTTCTTCGGAGCCACAGACGGCGATCTTGAATTTACGCGGTAAAAAGGCGAACTCTGGATGCACGGTGGACCATTGGCGGATAATCTCACACCAGGGGCGAGGGTCTTCTATTTCGTCTGGGGCAACACCGGCGTACTGATCGGTGGTGGTATTACGAATACAGTTACCACTGGTCTGGATGGCATGCATCTCAACCTCGGCCAGCTCAGCCAGAATATCTGGTACCTGTTCCAGCACGGGCCAGTTGAGCTGAATATTTTGTCTGGTAGTAAAGTGCACGTAGCCTTTATCGTAGACTCGAGATATGTGGGCTAATTTGCGCAGCTGGGTACTGGACATTAATCCATAGGGCACAGCGATCCGCAGCATAGGGGCTAAGCGCTGGACATAGAGCCCATTTTGCAACCGCAGAGGAAGAAACTCTTCTTCGCTAAGTTCACCGGCGAGGTAGCGCTGGGTTTGATCGCGATATTGTTCTACTCGCTCGTTAACTAATTTGTGGTCGTACTGATCGTATTTGTACATTTGTCTCGATGGGTGCTGTGCAGGAGGGCGGTATGATAACGGTAGCGGTTATTCTTTTAAATTATTATTTGCCTATATGGTCGTATAGTTGTGGAATAAGAGCACTTGGGTGCCATTTCGGCTCTTTGGCGATGAGATAGCGATTATTCAGCCTATATGAAAGCGAGACAGTTGGGTTTTAGATTGCTAGAATGCCGCCTCGAAAAATTAGACCGATTTATGCCCAAGGGCGAACATAAACAGACTTGAGAATGACTATGAGCAACCAACCTGACCAAAACGATAATGGCGATGCAAAAGCAGATGCGATTGCCTCCGTCGCTATAATTTTAATAGTATTAACCGCTGTTGTTTACTGGCTGTCGACTCTGTAGAACTGAGCATCATTGTTCATGACTGATCACCAAAAAAGCAGGCTGCAAACGGAGGGTTCAAACCAGCGCAAACTGGTAGAGGACTATCTCAACCTGGTTCCGGAAGAGACCCAGATCGATGCCGAGCGTGTTGACCAGTTAAGGGGCCGCATCAAAGCACTGCTGATTGAAAAGAACGCAGTGATTATTGCTCATTATTACACCGACCCATTAATTCAGGCGTTAGCCGAGGAGACCGGCGGCACGGTTTCCGACAGTCTTGAAATGGCGCGCTTTGGCAATAGCCATGCTGCAGAAACGCTGATTGTGGCTGGCGTTAAGTTTATGGGCGAGACCGCGAAAATTCTAACGCCCCACAAGCGCGTACTGATGCCGACCCTAGAGGCTACCTGTTCGCTGGATGTGGGCTGTACCATGGATGAGTTTTCCGCTTTCTGCGATCAGCATCCGGACCGCACTGTGGTCGTCTATGCCAACACCTCGGCGGCGGTCAAAGCGCGTGCTGATTGGGTGGTTACCTCCAGTATCGCTCTGGAGGTGGTGGACTATCTTGATGCTCAGGGAGAGAAAATACTCTGGGCTCCAGACAAGTATCTGGGTAGCTATGTGCAGAAGAATACCGGCGCCGATATGCTGATGTGGGACGGCAGTTGTATTGTTCACGAAGAGTTCAAGGCCAAAGGTATTCTCGACCTAAAAAAGGTCTATCCGGACGCGGCTATTCTTGTGCACCCGGAATCCCCCGAGTCAGTTGTGGATATTGCCGATGTGGTGGGCTCAACATCGCAACTGATTAAGGCGGCGCAAGAGCTACCTCACAAGCAGATGATTGTAGCAACCGATCAGGGTATTTTCTTTAAAATGCAGCAAGCGGTTCCAGATAAAGAGCTGTTGGTGGCGCCTACTGGTGGCAATGGCGCTACCTGCCGCAGCTGTGCTAATTGCCCTTGGATGGGTATGAATAGCTTAGAAAACCTGATGGAATGTCTTGAGCAGGGCAGCAATGAAATTGAGGTTGACGCTGCGTTGGGAACCCAAGCACGGAGGTCTCTCGACCGCATGATGAACTTTAAAGCGCAAACTTAAAGCTTTTTGATTCGATCTTCCAACTCGGCGATGTCTCGCAGGCGCTGCCGGAAAATTGCTGAACGTTTAAAGTCCAATACCACCAGCTTTAGGGCAAGGGTAAGTTGCTCGCGAGCCTTGTCAAAGGCACCCACCAGAATAAAGTATTCGGCACGGGCCTGATGGACTCCGGAAATATTGCCCGCTAGCCCCCGCACTTCAGCCAGCCGATACCAGACGTTCGGATCCTCCGGGCGCATTCGGCTCAGGGCAGTCAATACCTCGCCAGCTTGCTCGTACTGATGGTCTTGCCACAGCGCTTCCGACTTAAGCACCGTGAGGGGATAGGTGGTGGGGTTGAGGCGTAAAAGCCGATTTAGCTTTGTCAGTGCTACTTGGTATTTTTTCTCTGCTATATCTAGCTCTATCTCTGCATAGAGATAAGGCATCTGATGGGGTTGTGCCGACACCAGTTTGTTGATGATGGGCCTGGCAGCGCTGTAATTGCCAGTCTTGGTGTAGGCTACCACCAAGCCGTATTCGGCGGCCTCTGAGCGGTGGGTGTTAGCATCCAGCTTACCCTTAAAGACCGTTTCGGCCTCTCGGCCGGTTCTATCGAGGGCTACCAGTGCTCGAGCTTGCATCAAAAAGAACAGCGGGTTCTCCACATATTGGCGGTTGGAGTCTGCCATGGCGCGGCCACGGGCGTCAGAGATACGTCGTTCGGTAACTGGGTGCGTAAGCAAAAACTCTGGAGGGCGACTGCCGCTATATCTGGTGGCTCGCAGCAATGTCTCAAACATTCCCGCCACTGCGCTGGGGTCGCGGTCTGCCCGTTGCATTGTCTGAAGGCCCATACGATCTGCCTCTTGCTCATTGGATCTGCTGTAGCGCAGCTGGTCATTCATAGTCATGGCCTGAGTCGCGGTAATAGCAGCCAAGCCCGCATCACCACCGGCGGTTGCTGCTACCACCAGGCTTGCCAGTAGGCCCGCCAGACCAATCATGGTGCTGGAGCGCTGTGCTTGCAGTCTTCTAGCAAAATGACGCTGGCTCAGGTGAGCCAGTTCGTGGGCCAGTACTGAAGCCATCTGGTCTTCATTTTCGGCAAAGGCAAATACTCCGGTGTGAAAGCCAACCACGCCCCCCGGGACCGCAAAAGCGTTCATTGAGGGGTTGTTAACAATTACCAACTCCAGCCTTGGGTCTTCAAGGTCGCTGTAGGTGGCTAAATTATAGAGAAGTTGCTCAAGATATTGCTGCATCAGTGGGTCGTCATGCTCACTCACGCGAGCCCGAAAGGCTTTCAGCCAGGTGCGACCCAGTTGGTATTCTTGCTGTTTGGAAACAATTCCAGAGACCGAGTCACCCAGCAGTGGCAGTTTGATGTCATTGGCTCTAGACGAGCCTGGTGCAATACTGAGTAGGGCAGTGGCAATTAGGCTGATAAGCCCAAGCCTGAATTTGGTGATGAGAGTTGACGTCGCTCGGTATGGAGGGTTCAAAATATGCACGCACTGCCTTAATTTCGTTGAATTGGTACTGTAGCCGATAAAGTTAACCATTTCGACAGTTGAAATATACTGAAGTTTAATGTCAGATACCGAGGTCAAACGGATTGCGTGGGCCGAGTTTGACGCTTGGTGTCTGAGATGGAGTTTACGGGCAGTAAGTCAGAGATTGACCAATGGACACAGCCGTATAAATTTAATATCTAAGGGGTATGCATGAAGCAGGTATTTCGCAAGTGGCTAGACCGTTATTTCAGTGATGAAGAGGCGGTACTTATCAGTGTTATTTTGATTGGCGCGCTGGTTGTTCTGGCAACCTTGGGTTCTGTGTTGGGGCCAGTGTTTATGGCTATGATTCTGGCTTTCTTGCTACAGGGTATGGTCAATACCTTGCGTCGACGAGGGTTTTCTCGAAATGGCGCCATAATGACCACCTACCTGACCTTTGTGCTGCTATTTATCTCTGTGCTGGTTGTGATTATCCCCATCGTTGGCCGACAGATGTCTTTGCTGGTGGCTGAGTTGCCCAATATGATTGGTCGGTTGCGGGAGCTGCTGGTGACATTGCCTGAAACTTACGCTGAATATATTAGCCCTGAGCAATTCCAAGCGCTTGCTGGCAAGATGTCAACGGAGCTTGCCAGTTTGGCCGAGCAGCTGCTGGCGCTATCTCTAAGCAGCTTCCCCGGAATTCTGGGTATTATGATCTACCTTTTGCTGGTGCCACTGCTGGTATTCTTTATGTTGAAAGATAAAGATTTACTCGTTGGTTTTGTGGCTAATCTATTGCCAAAAAAGCGCGCGGTAATGACTGGCATCTGGTCGGAGATGGATATTCAGTTTGCCAATTACGTGCGTGGTAAAGCGATTGAAATACTTATCGTTGGCGGCACATCTTTTGTTGCCTTTCTGGTTCTTGGGCTTAATTATGCGGCGCTTCTTGCGCTGCTTGTGGGCCTGTCGGTTCTAGTTCCCTACATAGGAGCCACTCTGGTGACATTACCGGTATTGCTGGTGGGTTACATGCAGTGGGGATATTCTGCAGACTTTGCTGTCCTATTTGTGGTCTATGGCGTAATTCAGGTCTTGGATGGAAATCTGCTGGTGCCGCTACTTTTTTCTGAGGTAGTCAATTTACATCCGGTGGTGATCATTGTCGCTGTTTTGTTGTTTGGCGGCATCTGGGGGTTCTGGGGTGTGTTTTTCGCTATCCCGTTGGCGTCCATGACCAAGGCCTTGTTTAATGCTTGGCCACGCACTGAGCTAAGGGATGAGGCCGCTAGCTCTTGAGTTAGTCTTAAATATAAGAGTCTCCTCGTCCGGAGTCGTCTAAATAGGAGGCGCGAAGTTGGGGGCCTTATTAAATGTCTTTGGAATGGACTAATAATTACAACGCTTTGCCTGCTAGGCAATTTAAAAGGATAACACCTATGTTTCGACCCATTATCTTAGCCCGTCTCTCTATTCTTGCCCTGTTTGTGGCGCTGGGCCTGCAGGGCTGCAGTCAAGCACCTGAAACTCCCTTTAACAATGGTTCCGGCGGTTTATCCGATATTCAAAAGAGTCCTAATGACAGTCGAGAATACCGGCATATCAAGCTTGCCAACAAGCTGGATGTGCTATTGATTTCTGATCCAGAGACAGAAAAGTCAGCGGCGTCTCTGGATGTGTATGTCGGCTCTTATCAGAATCCCAAAGATCGGGAAGGCCTGGTACATTTTCTTGAGCATATGCTATTTTTAGGTACCGCAGACTACCCTAACCCGGGCGATTATCAGACGTTTATTAGCGAGCATGGCGGTAACCATAATGCCGGTACTGGCCTTGAGCACACCACCTACTTTTTTGATATTAATGCGGATTATTTGGACGAGGCGTTGGATCGTTTTGCGCCTTTTTTCTCGAGCCCCAACTTCGATGCCAAGTACGTGGACCGAGAACGCAATGCAGTTGAATCAGAATATCGCTTAAAGCTCAAAGATGATGGCCGTCGCCAGTGGGACGTGCTGCAAGAGCAGATTGATCCCCGGCATCCGGGCTCCAAGTTTACCGTGGGTAATCTCGAGACTCTGGATGATAGAGAAGGCAGATCCTTGCGGGATGAGTTGCTGGCCATCTACCAGCGTTATTATTCCGCCAATCTGATGAAGCTGGTGGTGCTGGGCAAAGAGAATCTCGATGAGCTGGAAGCGATGGTGGTACCCAGATTTGAGCTTGTGCCCAACACAGATGCTGAGGTGGAAGTGCCTATCGACCAGTTGATCGCCGCGGAAAACTTACCACTGTTGATTGAGGTGGAGCCGTTAAAGGATGTTCGTGAGCTGAGCCTTAATTTCCAGTTGCCACCAATGGCGTCTCATTGGCGAGTAAAGCCTAGCAATTATTTGGCCGGGATGATTGGTCATGAGGGAGAGGCGAGTCTTCTGCAGGTGCTTAAAGATAGGGGCTGGGCTCAGGGGCTAAGTGCTAGCACTGGGCTACAAGATCGCGGCTCAACGCTCTTTTCCATCAATATTGACCTGACACCGGCTGGTTATGTGAATCGCAATCAGGTGATTGAAATGACCTTCGCTTGGATCCAGCTATTCAAAGGCGTAGGGGCGCCAAAATGGCGTTATGACGAGCAGGCACAGATGGCTGAGATCGCCTTTCGCTTCCAGCAAAAGCAGGAGCCGATGGGCTATGTCTCCAGCCTGGCCAATAACCTCCAGCTTTACCCGGCAAAGGATATCTTGCGCGCTAGCTATATCATGGAAGGCTATGACGGAGAGTTGGTGGCCAACATGGTTAATCAGCTAACACCTCAGAATCTGCATATTATGATCACTGCGCCAGAGGTTACAGGTGACCGCAAGTCAATGCGTTATCAAACGCCTTATTCTGCCGGCAAGGTTGATCCAAAGGTCACTGCCGCCTGGGTGTCTCCTGCTCAGTTTGATGAGCTCCGGGGTCCGGTGGTGAACCCCTATATTCCGCAGAACCTAGAGCTTGCCACTGATGATTCCAAGGCTAGAGTTCCAGCCCAGTTGGTTGACCAGCCGGGTCTGCGCGCCTGGCACTTGCTGGACACTAGGTTTGGCGTGCCCAAGGCTAATATTATTGCCTCGCTAGGGTCGGATAAAACCGCCAGTATCGAGGGAATGGCGATGGCCGAGATGTTTGTGGATGTGGTTAGGGATCAGCTCAATGCCAAGCTGTATCCAGCGACTGAGGCCGGATTGAGTTTTTCCCTGTCTGTTGATGATAAAGGGCTAGCCATTGTTGTGGGCGGCTACTCCGACAAGCAGTCGGTGTTGCTAGCGGATATTGTTGGTGCATTACAAAGCCCGGAATGGGATGAAGTTCGGTTTGAGCAGCTAAAGCAGGCGAGATTACGTAAGCTGTCAAACTTCCAGCGAGAGTATCCATTTCGGCAGGTGATGTCTGGAATGTATTCCATGCTGACGGGTCGCTGGACGCCAGTTCAGAAGTCACAAGCCCTGCGGCAGGTGAGTTTGGCTCAGGTGCGAGATCATGCGCAAGGGATGCTGGCGGAGTTGGAGTTGGCCATGTTGGTCAGTGGTAATCACACAAAGCAGGGGGCTGAGGCCATTGTCAAACAGCTGTCCTCTGTCCTGAAGCATAAGGTTGTCAATAATCCGAGTAGCATTGCCAGAATTGACCAGGGTGCTTTGGATGCACAGATCCCGATTGACCACGACGATGCGGTAGTGGTGCTGTATATCCAAGCGGCGAATGATAGCCTTGAACAGAGAGCGACCTTTAGCCTGCTCGGCGAGATGTTATCAGCGCCGTTTTATAATAGCCTGCGCACTGAGAAGCAGCTGGGCTACGTGACTGCTGCGTTTACGAGTCATCTTGGGCCTGTCCCTGGCATGACTATGCTAGTGCAATCACCGGTGGCGGATGAAGCCCAGCTGCGTGATGAGTATCAGCAGTTTTTGAGCGACTATGCTGAAACTGCCAGCGCAATGACAGAGGACGATTTGCAGCGCTACAAAACCTCTATTTTGGGTCGCCTTGAGGAGAGCCCGAAGAATCTTTCCGAACTCAATGGGCGGTATATTGAGTCTTTGGGTCTTGGTTATATGGACTTTGATTTTCGTCAGCAGTTGGCCGAGGTTATTCGCGGCGTGACTGTGGCTCAGTTACAGCAGGCCTACAAAGAGATGGTGACTGGAGAGCCGCGAGCGCTGTGGATTAAAACAGCGGAAATAGGGCAGGCTAACAGCGCTTCAGATTTGCGCATTAATAGTCAGGCTTACAGCTATGATTTTTAAATTACGCGATAAAAATTGTAATTTTGTAGTTAAACTAACTAGTTAAGTTTTTAATATCATAAATATTTAATTTATATAAAACAGGTTGTTGCAGCATTTATGTTATGTAAATTCTGCAATATTTCCCTTTTATTTTAAGGGGGCTTAACATTGATTTTGTAGCTAAGCTACATTATCATGCGCGCCTAACAAGTTACATAGATTGCCATCTGCAGGCTGGACGCGTTAATCTGCAATTTGACAGCTTGTAGCCTTCTCAGTTAACTGACTTTTACTGGTGCCGCATGTCGCAGGATTTAGACCCAACTGAAACTCAAGAGTGGCTTGATGCCTTTGATTCAATATGTCGTGCGCAGGGTGATGAGCGCGCTACTTATATTCTGTCTCAACTTCAGGCCCATGCTGCCGATGAGGGAATACAGCTCCCCCAATCGGTAACCACACCTTTCCACAATACGATTCCGGCCAGTCGCGAAAAGACTATGCCTGGCGATCTGTTTATGGAGCGCCGTATCCGCTCGCTAGTACGTTGGAATGCGCTGGCAATGGTGATGCGCGCTAATGCTCAAAGCGAAGGGATTGGCGGGCATATTGCCAGCTTCTCCTCTGCGGCTACGCTGTATGATATTGGCTTTAATTACTTCTTCCGTGGTTCTGACGGTGAAGATATGGGCGACCTGGTTTTCTTCCAGGGTCACAGCTCTCCAGGCATGTATGCTCGATCATTTCTAGAAGGGCGTTTAACCACAGATCAGTTGGATAAATTCCGGCGCGAAGTTGACGGTACAGGTCTGTCTTCCTATCCACACCCCTGGCTAATGCCGGATTACTGGCAGTTCCCAACAGTCTCCATGGGCCTTGGCCCAATTCAGGCGATTTACCAGGCTCATGTGATGCGCTATCTGTCTGCTCGAGGGCTCTCTCCTCGCGGAAATCGCAAGGTTTGGGCATTTCTGGGCGATGGTGAGTGCGATGAGCCGGAAAGCCTGGGCGCAATTTCTCTCGCCGGTCGCGAGGGTCTGGAAAACCTTATATTTGTGATTAATTGTAACCTGCAGAGGCTCGATGGCCCTGTGCGTGGCAATGGCAAGATTATGCAGGAACTTGAGGGTGTGTTCCGCGGTGCTGGCTGGAATGTGATTAAAGTTGTTTGGGGTCGCCACTGGGATCCGCTGCTTGAGAAAGACAAAAGCGGCATGCTGATCAAGCGTATGAATGAGGTTTGTGACGGCGAGTTACAGAACTACAAGTACAATGGCGGCGCTTACACGCGCGAGCACTTCTTTGGTAAATACCCAGAGCTGCTAGAGTTGGTCAAAGATATGACTGACGAGCAGATTTTTGCCCTGAATCGTGGCGGGCATGACCCCTATAAAGTTTATGCAGCCTATTCTGAGGCGGTCGCCAGCACGGGCAAACCAACAGTTATTCTTGCCCACACAGTGAAAGGTTATGGCTTGGGCGATGGTCAAGCGGCTAACGATACTCACTCGGTTAAGAAGCTGGATACCGATGGCCTGAAATACTTCCGCGATCGTTTTGGTATACCAATCCCAGATGATCAGTTAGAGACAGTTCCCTACTACCGTCCACCAGAGGACAGCCCGGAAATCACCTACATGAAGCGCCGACGCGATGCGCTTGATGGGCCCCTGCCAGCGCGAAAGTCTCATTTTGAGCCGATGCAGGTACCGGCCTTAAGTGCGTTTTCAAAGCAGCTTGAGAGCAGTGGCGAGCGAGAGATTTCCACCACAATGGCCTTTGTGCGAGTGTTGTCGACATTGGTTAAAGATAAAAACATTGGCAAATCTGTGGTGCCTATTGTTCCCGATGAGGCGCGTACCTTTGGTATGGAAGGCATGTTCCGCCAGCTGGGGATCTATACTTCAGCGGGCCAGAAATATGTGCCCCATGATCATCAGCAGATTATGTATTACAAGGAAGATAAGCAGGGTGTGATTTTGGAAGAGGGCATCAATGAGGCTGGCGCTATGTCTGCTTGGTTGGCATTGGCCACTTCCTATAGCACCAATGCCTGCCCGATGATTCCATTTTACATTTTCTATTCTATGTTTGGCTTTCAGCGTATTGGTGATCTGGCTTGGGCCTCTGGCGATAGCCAGGCACGGGGCTTTTTGATCGGTGCAACTGCGGGTCGCACTACGCTCAATGGTGAGGGGCTTCAGCATCAGGATGGTCACAGCCTGATTCTGGCCAACACTGTGCCTAACTGTAAAAGCTACGATGCAGCCTATAGCTACGAGCTGGCAGTAATTGTGCAAGACGGCATCAAGTGCATGTTTGAAGATAAAGAAAACTGCTTCTACTACCTAACTACCATGAACGAAAACTATGTTCAGCCTGCGCTGCCTGAGGGTGCCGAAGAAGGTATTATTAAAGGTATGTACAAGCTGGCCAAAGCTGGCAAAGCAAAGCACAAGGTGACATTGATGGGAGCGGGTACGATCCTCAATGAAGTGGTAGCCGCTGCAGCTATTCTGAAAGAAGACTACGATGTGGAAGCTGATATCTGGAGTTTGACCAGCGTTAATGAGTTGGTTCGCGAGGGTCAGGCAGTGGATCGCTGGAATCTTCTACACCCAACCAAGAAGGCCAAGAAGTCTTATATTGAAGAGCAGTTAGGCGATGATGAGGCCCCAGTAGTTGTGGCCACGGATTATATGAAGAATTATGCTGAGCAGATGCGCTGTTACGTTAAGCAGCCAATGTCTGTTTTGGGTACTGATGGCTTTGGCCGCAGTGATAGTCGCGCAGCACTGCGTCATTTCTTTGAAGTTGATCGCTTCTTTGTGGTGGTATCTGCGCTGAAAGCATTGTCGGATAAGGGCGAGATAAAGCCCGCTGTGGTTGCCTCAGCTATCAAAGGCTTTGGTATAGACCCAGACAAGAGCAACCCGCTATACCTTTAGTAGAAAGCTCGCGATGAAACAGAATGGATATTAAAAAGGATATCAAGTGGCAGTAGAAATCGTAACAGTTCCAGACCTAGGTGGCGCCGAGAGTGTCGATGTTATTGAGCTTAGTGTAGCGCCTGGCGACGCGGTCGAGGTGGAAGATTCACTGCTGGTGCTCGAGTCTGACAAAGCGACCATGGACGTGCCTAGCCCGTTTCAAGGCAGTTTGGTCAAATATCTGGTCGCGGACGGCGACAGGGTTGCCGTTGGTGATGCGATTGCCGAAATAGATGTAACTGATGGCGCTGCTGAGGCAGATGTGGAGTCCGAGCTTCTGCCGGCTCAAGAGCCTCAGCCGGTGGTAGAGCCTCAGCCAGCTAAAGCCCCAGACTCTGCAAGTTCAATTGCGGCTGAACAACTAATCGTCGTTCCCGATATTGGTAGTGATGATGAAATTGATGTTATTGAAATCTCAGTGGCAGTCGGTGACACCGTAGAAGAGGGCGATACCCTTTTAGTTCTTGAGTCAGATAAGGCGACCATGGATGTGCCTTCATCTCATGGCGGCACAGTTTTACAAATACTGGCGGTCGAGGGCGACAAGTTGCGCACCGGCTCGCAGGTAGCGATTTTACAGGTGAGCGCAGCGGCTCCAGCTGCTGCAGTGGACACCAGTGACACTGCCCAGACCCCAGTGAATGATCAGGAAAACGCGGCTCAAGAGAAGGTATCTGAACAGCCTGCAGGGGAACAAAAGGCTTCTCAAGCTGCAGCGCCAGTTTCGACTGTTGTTTCTGCCGCCACTGGTAGCTCCGAGGTTTATGCCGGTCCTGCGGTGCGAATGCTAGCCCGGGAGCTGGGTGTTGATCTGTCAAAAGTCTCTGGCACCGGTCCCCGGGGTCGTGTGCAAAAAGATGATGTTAATAATTATGTCAAGTCTGCGCTAAAGGCCGGGCCAGCGGCAGCGGCCTCTGGTGCTGGGATTCCACAGGTGCCAGCGGTAGATTTCAGTCAGTTTGGCGAAATTGAAACCGTTGCTATGAGCAAGATTGCTAAGCTGACAGCGGCTAATATGCAGCGCAATTGGCTCAATGTGCCTCACGTCACTCAGTTTGATGATGCCGACATCACCGAGCTTGAAGCGTTTAGAAAAACCTTAAAAGATGAAGCGGAGAAGCGCGGCGTTCGCGTGACTCCTGTGGCTTTTTTGATCAAAGCTCTGGCCACCTCGTTACAGGCTAATCCAGAGTTTAATCGCTCCTTGGCCGGAGATGGCGAGCACTACATTCAGAAGCACTACTGCCATATTGGTATGGCAGTTGATACTCCTCGAGGCTTAGTGGTGCCAGTGATTAAAGATGCCGATCAAAAAGGTATCTGGGATATCTCCGCAGAGATCGCAACCCTTGCAGCCAGTGCTCGCGATGGCAAGTTAAAACCCTCAGATATGCAGGGTGGCTGTTTTACTCTGTCAAGCTTGGGCGCTATTGGCGGCAATGGCTTCACACCGATTGTTAACAGTCCTGAAGTGGGTATTCTGGGTGTGTCCAAATCCCAGATTAAGCCCATGTGGAATGGCACTGAGTTTGCGCCGCGGTTAATGCTACCGCTGGCGCTGTCCTATGATCATCGGGTAATCAATGGCGGCGATGCAGGTCGGTTTATGACCCATCTTGTAAAACTACTCAGTGATATCCGCTATCTAGCCCTATAATTATAGGCTATTAGCTAACGGCGGTTTATGGCGCGGAGGTGAGGTTATGCAGTTTTTACACAGCATGGTTCGGGTCGCAGATCTTGACCGTTCCCTCGCTTTTTATTGCGACGCACTGGGCCTTGTGGAGATCTACCGCAAGGATAGTGAAGCTGATCGTTTCACCTTAATATTTCTTGCTGCCCCAGCTGATTTGCCTGAGGCTGAACAGAAAAGCTCACCGCTGATCGAACTGACCTATAACTGGGATCCGGAGAAATACAGCGGCGGGCGCAATTTCGGTCACTTGGCTTTTAGAGTTGATGATATCTACGCCACCTGCGAAAGGCTTGTTGCCGCAGCTGTTGTGATCAACCGCCCTCCCAGAGATGGCCGCATGGCCTTTGTCCGCTCCCCAGATGGAATATCTATCGAACTGCTGCAAAAAGGCGACTCTCTGTCCCCACAGGAGCCCTGGTTATCTATGCCCAATACGGGTGACTGGTAGGTGGTTTAGCGGTCAGACTTTTTGAACGGCAATATGGCCTTGGCTTGCTGAATATGCTGCTGAATGGCCCGCTGCTCTGACTCAGTAAATCGCTTAATTGCCTGCCGAAATTCCAGATGCTCAATCCAATGTAGCGAGTGGGTTGTGATGGGCTCAAACCCGCGAATAATTTTGTGCTCCCCCTGAGCGCCGGCATCATACCGCTTAAGTCCTTTCTCTATGGCAAACTCAATGCCGCGGTAGTAGCAGAGCTCAAAGTGCAGGTAAGCAAATTCCCCAGCACTTCCCCAGTAGCGGCCATACAGGGTGTGCTGGTCGAAAAAGTACAGTGCACAGGCAATAGGGATATCTCCCTGATAGGCTACGGCCATGGCAATCTGCTCCGGCATACTGGTGGCAATCTCGTTAAAGAACGCCTCGGTCAAATAGCCGCGGGTGCCATTGCGTTTCGCGTAGGTGCGCTCGTACAGCATATAAAAAAGCTGCCAGATCTCAGGGCCAATGGCCTCACCCTCAAGCACCTTAATGGTGATATTTTGCGCGGCTATATCTTTGCGCTCTTTACGGACCATCTTGCGCTTGCGGGAGTTTAAGCTCGCCAAATAGTCGTCAAAGCTTTGGTAGCTGCGGTTATTCCATTGGTACTGGACGCCGGTTCTATGCAGCAGTCGCTCATCTTCAAAAAGTGTCAGTTGCTGTTGATCCGGAAACAGCAGATGCCAGCTTGAGGCGCCGGTATCAGCAGCCACAGCCAACACCTCATCCACGAGTTGCCCGCAGTCTTCTCTGGTTAGATTATCGAGCCCAGTTACTCTTGGCCCAACAGATGGTGTAAAGGGTACAGCTGTAACCAGCTTAGGATAATAGTCGAGCCCATTGTCATGGTAAGCATTGGCCCAGGCATAATCGAAAACATATTCCCCCATGCTATGGTCCTTTAGATACAGGGGCATCAAGGCCTGCTCTCCGTTTTTTCCTAGCTTTAGGTGGATGGGTTCCCAGCCGGTTTGGGTGCAGGCGCTTTTGCTTGTCTCCAGAGCCTGCAAAAATTCTGCCCGCAAAAATGGGTAGATCAAATCAGTGGTTTTGGTTGGCGGCATCGCAGGGGCAGACCTTTTAATATTTGCTAGTATTCTTTTAAGGGCAATAAGGGTACACAAAATAATACGACTGTGGCGCTTTATTCGTTTACTTTTTAGGTAGCGGATGTAGCGCTAGAGTAATTTGAGAATATGCCGCTGTAGAACTCGACTGCCAATGAAAAAATCACTGCTACAGACGAGATTTGGCGTGGTTTGCTGTATCATTACGCCAACGTTGGCAAGCCAGCCTTTGACAATAATCTGTTCAAACCATCACGGAGATATTTCAATGATTATTAAGCCCCGCGTTCGCGGCTTTATG
>ERZ1046568.1607-NODE-1607-length-15795-cov-13.061817_pt1 | contig 15795 bp, 1 predicted proteins | sample MGYA00383092_ERZ1046568 | MGnify/ENA primary metagenome ERZ1046568 (study PRJEB29581, sample SAMEA5548362) | metagenome | biome: marine; feature: coastal; material: water | depth 1 m | study: Short-term variability in the microbial, nano- and picoplankton... | reverse complement strand
TTCAGGTCAATACCTATACATCCAGTGATCAATATCAGCCAGCAGTCACAGCGCTTGCAGATGGTGGCTTTGTTGTTACATGGTATTCCAATGGTCAAGATGGCTCTGGCACTGGTATCTATGGGCAGCGCTATGATGCCCAAGGCGCTGCAGTTGATAATGAGTTTCAGGTCAATACCTATACATCCAGAGATCAAAATCAGCCAGCAGTCACAGCGCTAGCAGATGGTGGCTTTGTTGTTACATGGGGTTCCTATAATCAAGATGGCTCTGGCACTGGTATCTATGGGCAGCGCTATGATGCCCAAGGCGCTGCAGTTGATAATGAGTTTCAGGTCAATACCTATACATCCAGAGATCAAAATCAGCCAGCAGTCACAGCGCTAGCAGATGGTGGCTTTGTTGTTACATGGTATTCCAATGGTCAAGATGGCTCTGGGTATGGTATCTATGGGCAGCGCTATGACTCTTCAGCCCAACTAGTTTCGGGTGATATTGTTTGGGCTGGTGATCAGGATGATATTCTTGTTGCAGCTGAGGGCGATCAGCTGTTAATCGGCGGTGCTGGCGATGATGTTGTTGACGGTGGCTCTGGCTATAACACCTACCAGGTTACAGGGCGCGCCGATGCCTTCTACTGGGCTGTAGACAGCTCAGGTACCATTATTCTTACCGACCTAATCGTTAGTGCAGATGATGCTGTAGATGGCTCTGATGAGGGCGTTGATCAGCTAGCTAATATACAGGCTATACAGTTTATTACCCCCGATGGCCTAGAGCAGACTACGCTGCAGATTGATGATTACAGTAATGCTCCAGATGCCAATAATTACCAAATAAATTACGGTGAGTGGGTTGATGGCCGCACCAATTTTTATGGTGACGTGGATTACTTTAATCTCGATACGGTGGCAGGCACAGCAGTGAAGGTTTCTGGGGCCCAAAATACCGCTTGGGGTTATGTGCGCTTTAATGATTCAAGTGTCACTATAGACAATGGTTCCAATAGGGATGAAATCCTTAGTACCACAGGACAATCCACTGTTAGTTTTTCGGCTAATAATTCTAATAGCGATAACCCTATGCGCTCTTACGGCTATAATTTTATTGTTCGCCGTATCAAGCAGGGTACCAATGAGGCAGAGACAATAGAGGCAGGTCTAAACTATGAGTGGCTTGAGGGCGGGTTAGGCGATGATACCTTAATTGGCTCGGATCGCTCCGATGTACTCAAGGGTGGCGATGGCAATGATATCCTTCAGGGCGGCAGTGGTAGTGATGAATTATTTGGCGATGGCGGTGATGCCAATATAGCGTTATTTTCGGGTAACCGCGCCGACTATCACCTTGAGTGGACGAGCAGCTCGAGGAATTTACCCCTAACAGTAACTGATACTGTTGCCAACCGTGATGGCAGCGATAGCCTGCGCAATATACAAATCCTACGCTTTGCCGATGGTGATTTGGTATTAGATGCGGAATCCAATACTCCGACCTTTTTTGATGATTACAATATAGGTGAGGCTATACAGGGTACATTACCTGTTGGCGAAAATTCTTGGTACTTAGATCAAGATTATTTCCAGCTACGTTTCACCTCGGATATTACAGCAGATACCGCCCTGCGCCTCAGGTTTGAATCTGATTCTAATGCAGATTATGGCTATATTAGGGCTCGTTTCTATATGGTTAATTCCGAGGATGTGCTGACCTTTACCGATTTAGAAAACAACAACAATATTAGTTATTTCGAAATTGGTAGTGACCAAAGCAATAGTTGGTTTATTAGCCCCTCGCGATTTGGTAGTGATAGCGAGTTTATTGCCAGATTACAGCGAATAGATCTTAAAATTGAAGGTTATGTTTATGAGGGTGCGGTTGGTGAGCTAGCCGATTATAGCCTTCAGGTTGATCGGGTTATTTTTGGCACTGATTCCGATGATACCCTGCTAGGTGATGGGCAGGCGGGCTTTATCGATGGTCGCGCCGGCCATGATGTGATTATGGGTAGTGCCCTTGGCGAAGAAATAGCCGGCGGCTCTGGTGATGACGAGCTCAGTGGTGGTGCGGGTAATGACTTGCTGGTGGACTATCAGGGTAGCAATACGCTGAATGGTGGTGAAGGCGATGACGTTATCGATATATCAGGCACTCAAAACCCATTAGCGGTTATCGATGGTGGTAAGGGCATTGATACCCTAAAAATAACCAGTGACACCCAATGGGACAATATTAGCCTAACTGCTGTTGAGATACTTGACGGCAATGGCGGCTATACTCAGTTATCGGTTCAGGCTATCTTGGATAAGGGTATTACTGGTGCCAAAAATATTGAGTTTAGGCTCGACCCCTACGCCTCAGGCGGCACCCTCGATATCACTGGTCTAGAGGGTCAGGTTAACCTAAGGGGTACTGATGATTCTGATAGCTTAATTGGTAATGATCAGGCTAACAGGATCTATCTCAACCCTGACTGGAACCAGTCATCCTATTCCAATGTCACTGACAATGTAAGTGCAGGGGCAGGGGATGATTCTATCTATCGGTATTTACGCAGCTCGGACTATAACGAGCAAACCAATAGCTATCAGATTAATGGTGCAATAGATGGCGGTGATGGTGCTGATACACTGATTATTATTGACAACGCTTGGCGTGATGATTATTACCTTGATTTAACCAATCTTGAGTTGACTCAGATTGAACATCTGCAGATTGGTATTCATTCTAATGTTGCCTCCGTACACTTAAGTGCAGAGCAATTAGCCGCTCTTAGCTCAGTCTCAACTTACTCTGAATATGGCAATACCTATAGCATGCCTGCCATTGGAATTACCGGCGGTGGGGCAATTGATTTGGCGCATATAAACGCCTTAGGTATAAGTAATTGGTTTGTAGCAGACAGCCTTGAATATACCATTACTGGTGGTGACCAGCAGGATACAATTGCCCTAGGGCTAGGTATCAATAACGTCTATACCTATGGTGGCGATGATATTATCAGTGTTGATAATAAGACCCTGGTACAAGACAGTATCGATGGCGGTGATGGCGAGGATACGCTAATTATTCGTGGTGCCGATGTTGATCTTTCCGGTACCACTCTAATTAATATTGAATCGATTCGCGTTTCATCCTATTCATTATCAATGACTGAATCTCAATGGGCAGCCTATGGTGATCTGGTCACCCTGGTGCCCGGGGCCATTACATCCTTCACCCTATCCCTTGAAAATCCAGGTAATTTAACCCTGGCAGAAGATTCGGTGTATGTAGGCTACAGCGGTTCTGCTGGTGATGATGTTCTAGTGGGCAATACTCTGGATAATGTACTCTCAGGTAATGCCGGTAATGATTTACTGCAGGGGCTTGGGGGCAACGATACTCTTATTGCAGGAGCTGGGGTCGATAACCTTCAGGGCGGTGACGGCGACGATACTTTAAATGTTACTGGCAAACAGATGGTGTCTGACAGCCTGTCTGGTGGTGAGGGAACAGATACTTTAGTTGTCACGGATGGCCAAGATTTAACTGCGGCCAATCTTCTCGGTTTGGAAATTTTAAGTGGCTCTGGCACGGTTACCATGGCAGCCTCGCAACTTGCCCAGTTTACAGAAATTCGTGCAGTGAATATTCAGTTGGTTGGCGATAGCAGTAATTTTATCATGCCCGATCATTTGTTGTTGGCCCAGGGTGCTTCTATATCGCTGAGTTCTGTGGATACTGAATTAGCCAGTTATTCGGGTATTTTGGGGTCGGCATCTGATGATGTTATCTATGGTTCGCAAAATAACGATACTATTTATGGCGGCCGCGGTGTCGATTACATAGCCGGGGGTGAGGGCGATGATATCCTTATTGGTGGCAAAGGCGCCAATACACTCGTCGGTGATGCCGGCGATGATACCCTAATTGTCGGTGGTGACTCATTCTCATCAGACTATCAAACTCGTTCCGGCGATATACTTTCGGGGGGTGAGGGCGATGATTCCTTAATAATCGACTTTAACAATCAACGCTATACTCGATATGAACTTCTTGATGGCAGTTTACAGGGTATTGAGTCACTCGAAATTGTTAACTCCCAATATAGTCGTCTCTCATTCTCTGCTGAATCTTGGTTAAATTTTAGCGAAGTAAACCTAGGCTCAATATCGGATGATTGGTGGAGCTACAATGGTGGATACTATGCAGTGCGGCTTTCTATTACAGGTTCTGGCGAGGATATTAATTTCTCAGCGGTGGGAAGCTCCGCAGCGAATCGAGTTGATTTGCGGGGTAGTTTCTGGCACATAGACCTTACCACTAGCCCAATTCTCAGTACTAACCAAGATAATTCCAATGATAGACTGCGCATATCAGCCAATTTTGAGTCCCTAGAACTCAGTAATGGTGACGACAGGGTTTACATTGAGAATGACAGCGCCTATAGCCTATCGGCGGGCGCAGGCGATGACTGGATCTACCAGCAAGGCGCATCCCGACTAAACAGTCAAGTTGACGGTGGCGATGGGCTTGATACCTTCGATGTGAGTAATGTTGGCTTTATTGATCTTACAGCCACCCAGTTTACTAACCTAGAAAATATCTACTATGGTGATAGCCGAATAGTACTTACTGAAGACCAATTTGCATCCCTCAGTCTAGACGGCTCTGGATCGGTCTATATCAAAATTGATGGCGTTATTGTTGGCTCCAATGCCAGTGATAATTTTTATGGTTCTGGGCTTGAATGGTTTGAGGGGGCGGCCGGTGATGATTACCTAGTTAATCTTAATACTGCGGTCTTCTCTGGCAACTATGCAGACTATGATTATCAGCGTGATGGCGGGCAGATTACAGTTCAGCATGCCCGGGGCACATTAGCTGATGGCACAGATAGCCTAACTAATGTTTTAAACATGCAGTTCGCTGATACCACTGTGGTATTAGATGATGCGCCCAATGATCCATGGAATATACTCCAGGCTAGCAATCGCGATGAGCAGATTGCGTCCTTGCAGTCAGTTGATTATGGTAAAGCGGTCTCCGCAACCGCAGATTACCGCTATGATAATGATCTTTTTGTGGCTAACCTTGTGCCCAATTCACCTTTGGGAATTGATGCCTCCACTGCCAATGGAAGTAGGTGGTATTTTTACTTTTATGATATTGAGTCGGGAAATCAGCTGCAATTTAAATCCCTAGTACATGGTAGTGTCCGCTGGGAATACTATAGGGGGATGGACGCTGCTGATAAATACGTACCCGGGTTTGAAACAAATAATGGCTTTGAGGCCTATCAGGGTGGGCAGGTATTGGTGCAGGTCAATATTAATAGCTCTGGGGATAATACCGTAGAGGATTATGCCTTTACCCTTAACTACTTCGATGACTATGCCGGCGACACCAGCACTCAGGGGCAAATGGACCCCCAAGAGGGACTTATTCGCGGCTATATCGGTGACTTTAATGATGCCGATTGGATTCGCACCGACCTTATTGCTGGAACCAAGTATGAATTTCAGTTATTAGGCCAGTCTTCGGACAATGGCACCCTCGTTGATCCCAAGTTACAGCTCTTAAATGACCAGGGTCAGCTTATTGAGGCCGGTATTGATCAGGTGGATAATGTTGCTGGTACCGATGATGGGATTATCTTTAGACCCACTGAAAGCGGCACCTACTATCTTGCCGCTAGCGATGTTGCGGGGATAAATACAGGTTCATGGACGCTAACTCAGTCTAGTTTAGATACGATTGCCGGTAATATTTCTACCACTGAGCGCATAGAGTGGTCTGCGGCCAATACCTTTAGAATAGACAGTGAAATCAATCAGCTCACCGACCATGACTGGTTTAAGGTCTGGTTGGACAAGGGAATGACCTACAGCTTTAATCTGGATGGTACTACCCTGGGTGGCACCCTGAGTGATCCTCAGTTAAGTCTTCGCTCAGTAACCGGTCGACTGCTTACTCAGGATGATAATAGCGGTGGGGGTTCGGCAGCTGAAATTTACTATTCGGCGCCGGATAGTGGATGGTACTATTTGGATGCGGGCGCCTCTGGTAATGGTTATCGCGGTACCTATACTTTGCGTGGCTCTTCCTTGGCCGACGACTATGCCAATTCGGTGTTTACCGAGGGCATGGCGGTTTTAGGCGAGCAGAGCACGGGGTTAATTTCTTATATTGGTGATAGCGATTGGTTTAAAGTCGGATTAAGCGCTAATACCACCTATGTCATCGATTTAAGTGGTGACTATGGTGCCGATGCACGCTTGGACCCACTGCGCGATCCATTGGTGATTTTGCGTGATGAGTCAGGAAATATTATTCAGCGTGCAGACGATTTCAATGGTAGTCTCGATGCGCGAGCCTATTTCACGCCAGATGCCTCTGGCCTGTATTTTATCGAAGCGAGAAGCGCTTTCCGTTACGATATTGGTGCCTATCGCATTGATGTTTCGTTAGCCCCCGAGGATGATCATAGTTCAGTTCTAGATAGTTCGGCTACTGCAGTTACACTGGGTGAAGATTTCAGTGCCACAGTTTCTGGGGATATTGGTATTCCCGGTGATAAGGATGTATTTCAGTTTGATCTAGAAGCGGGCAGAGTCTACCTATTGCAGGCTTCAGGTATTGGAGGTGCTGGCGGTACTTTAGTGGACCCCTATCTGCGTGTATTTAATAGCAATGGCCAATTAATTGATTCGGATGACGATGGTGGTCAGGGTACTGATGCGCAATTCTATTTTGCACCCGAGCAGGATGGTACTTATTACTTAGAAGTTTCTTCAGATAATGTAAAGGGTATGGGAACCTTTGAACTGTCCGTTGCCCAGAGAAATCTTCCGCCTGATGATGCGGCTGATAATATTGGCACACAAATCAGTCTTGATCCGGGCAAGTCCTTTAGTGGTAACCTACTAACCCATAATGATGAAGACTGGTTTGCAATTACACTGCAGGCCGGTGAGCCCTATGTGTTCCGCGCTCAGGCATCGACCAGCGGTAACGGTACCCTAAATGACCCTGTGCTTGAGGTTAGAGGTGTTGATGGCGCGTTACTCAATAGCGTAGATAATATGCTGACCAGTAATGAGCCTGCATTAGCCTTTACACCAGTGAGTTCAGGGACCTATTATCTGGTTGTCAAAGCAGCCAATGGTGACCTTGATACCGGAACTTACCTGTTAACCACCCGCGAGCCAGATGATCATGCTAATAATCAGCATGACGCCACGCTGATTACTCTGGATGAAACTTTGGCTGGTTCTATTCAATGGAATGATGGCTCCTTTGGCGTTAGAGCAATTGACTCACTGGGTTTAGCCACAGATTTTGATGAGGATTGGTTTACCTTTACTGCGCAAGCCGACGAAGTTATTTCGGTTAATGTAGAGCTGGCGGTTAACTCTCTAATGTCTCGCCCAATGGTAGAGGTAGTTGATAGCCAGGGCAGAGTGGTCTCTTTTGGTGATGGTCTTGAAACCAATAACGGTCTGGCTATTGCGACCTTTAAAGCAGTTGATAGTGGCACCTATTATGCGCGTGTGATTGATGGTGCGGGCGCCACGGGTAATTATAATATTACGTTAACTACGGGTGATGCCTCTGATGAGGATGCTAATGGCCCAGTGGTACTTAACTTTGTGACTAACGGCTCTGTTTCTGAGGCCGTTTCTGTGGCAACTATTGGGCTTGCTGGTGATACTGATAGCTTTGAAGTGGTTCTAAAAGAGGATCATAGTTATCGTATAGAAACCGTTGCAATTCGCGATGGTTCATTTGCGCCATTACCCTCAGCCGCGTTAACGATTAATTGGTCGGCTCAAGGTTCTGATGAGTCAGAGATCGTGGCTTCTGGTTCCGATCCAATGAGCCCTTCATTCTTTGATTCTGCCGAGTTTACAGCAAATGCTAATGGTGTTTTGAGCCTATCAGTAGCCCCTCTTGAAGCTACTCAAACCGGGCGTTACCAGTTGCGAGTGATCGATCTCGGCGCAGATGCTGCAGATGACTACAGCGACACTGTAACGGAGTTTGATGCTAACAATGGGTCGCTGTTGGCTATCAATGAGAATGCTCAGGGTAAGATCGATGATTCTGAGGATCGTGATTTATTTGCAGTTAACCTAACTACGGGCAATATTTATGATTTCTCGATCAAGAGCTATACCGATGGTCTTGGAACGCTTTCTCAGGCCGAAGTTCGTCTAATTAACGAGGCAGGCCAGCTAGTTTCCGTTGGCAGCTACGATTCAGAAGCCGGTCGAACCGAGCTTTCGGTGTCAGTATTTAACTCTGGGCGCTACTTTGTGGAAGTCTCGGCTGCCAATATTACTGGCAACAGGGGTACCTACACCTTAGATACCAGTTTAAGAAATACTGACGAAACAGTGATCGATGATATTTCTGCAGATACTCAATCTGGCGTTATGGTTGCTCCGGGCATGCCGGCTACTGGCGAAATTGAAACTGCGGGCGATCATGATTGGATAGCAGTCAGCCTTGAAGCCGGTAAGGTATATATGGTTGACCTGCTTGCTGATGGTCATGGCGCCGGAGGTACGCTTGCCGATGGAACCCTAAGGATTATTGATAATCAGGGTAATTCAATCGCCTATGATGACAATGGCGGTGCTGCTAATGATGCTCGAATTCAGATTACACCGCCAGCCAGCGGTGAATATTTTATCGATGTTGCTTCGCGTTATGCTGAAACAGGTACCTACACCCTTAGGGTAAGAGAGCTCTATAGTGGTGTTGCAGACCCTCTAGAGGCTGCTCAATGGTATCTCGATAACGCTGGTGTTTATGAATTAAATGGAGCCTACAGCGGTGCCGGTGTAACTATCGGTGTGGTGGATGATGGTATTGATTCAACCCACCCCGACTTGCAGGCAAATATTAATTTTGCTGCTGCCTACGATACTCAGTTTGATACCAATGACGGCACGCCTAAATACCCTGTATTTGCAGGTTATCCAGATAATCACGGTACCTTGGTTGCCGGCATTATTGCTGCAGAGGCAAATAATGAAACAGGTATACGTGGTATTGCTCCAGATGCTGAGCTGGCCTCGACACGCGTGAAATGGTCATGGGATGAGATGATTCAAGCTCTGAGTCTGCAGTGGCAATTTGATGTTAGTAATAATAGCTGGGGTGCTACTACCCCCTTTGGTGATAATTTCAATAGCACAGCACTTACTTTTGGCTGGGTTGCACTGCGTAAAGGTGTCGAAGAGGGAAGAGATGGCTTAGGCACTAACTTTGTCTTCTCTGCCGGTAATAGTGCCGGTACGGGTGATAATACTAATTACCATAACTTCCAGAATGCACGTGAAGTCATAACTGTGGGTGCTGCCAATGCCGATGGCTCTATGGCAGGCTTTTCAACGCCAGGTGCCAACGTATTGGTAAGTAGTTATGGCACTGACATTATGACCACTGACCGTCACCAAGCGGGTTGGGGTGCAAATCCAAGTAGTGACTATTATGCTAATTTCTCCGGGACATCAGCTGCAGCGCCAATGATTTCGGGGATTGTTGCCTTGATGCTTGAGGCTAATCCTAATCTTGGTTACCGAGACGTGCAGAAAATCTTAGCCTATTCAACAACCCATTCAGAGCTTCAAGATTGGAAAGAAAATGGCGCCTCAGATTGGAATCTGGGCGGTCTTAAATATAACGACAAGGCTGGCTTTGGTTTAGTTGATGCCTACACTGCAGTTCAATTGGCAAGAACATGGACTGATGTTAATACCTCTATTAATGAAGTCAGTGCATCTGCGCGACAATTTGGTATGTTTGAATCAATTCCTGATGGTACTGGGTCGACTTATGCAATGTCATTCGATATTGATAGTAGCCTATCGGTTGAGCATGTTGAGTTAGGCGTTGATCTTCGTCATGAGCGTCTGGGTGATCTAATTATCACGCTTACTTCCCCTGACGGCACAGTTTCTACACTTCTTGATCGTCCTACAGTGAATTCTGAGAGACCCTTTGGTCTATCCGGTCAGGATAGTGGTGTGCCCAGTCACTTACTATGGGATTTCTCAAGTGTTCAATTTTATGGTGAAGAGGCTGCCGGTACCTGGACGGTTAATGTAACCGACGTTAGACCAGAACATTCTGGCACTTTGCATAGTTTATCTTTGCGTATCTACGGTGAGCGCGATGATGGTAATGATACCTACATATTTACTGATGAGGGCTTTGCTCAACAATCATCTGGTCTTCTGGAAGATGAACATGGCGAAGACACAATTAATGCCGCGGCGGTTAGATTTGATGCGTTAATTGATTTGCATGAGGGAATTATTGCTGCCAATGCTACGACCCATGGAATTGCTAACTGGTCAGTGATTGAAAGAGCAGTTTCTGGTTCAGGCGATGATTCACTGGTTGGTAATAGTCAAGACAACTACCTGGATGCAGGCTCAGGTAATGATGTTCTGCGCGGTGGCGAGGGTGACGACATTCTAATGGGCGGTGCTGGAAGTGACACTGCACTCTATGCTGGCTCTATGGCAGAGTATTCGATTGCTTGGGATCCTGATGCTGAAGTTTTAACAGTAATTGATACTAAACTATCCAACGGTAATGATGGCACAGATAGCTTGTCGGGCATTGAAAGGATTGTTTTTGATGATGGCGAGTTAAATCTGGCTGAAACCGTTGGAAATAGCCCTCCTCAAGCCAATTCCTCTTATTTTGAAGATAATATCCAGTTGCAAAGTGGCATGGGTATTGACTATCAGTTACCTGAGGATGCCTTTATCGACGAGGATGGTGAATCCATTGCAGAAATGGAAATTACCGTATCTGATGCCGCGGGTGGTGAGCTTCCAGAGTGGTTAAGTTATGACCCTGCCTCGGGAACTTTCTCCGGTGTTCCGCCGCAAAGCTTCTTGGGTGTCATCAAGCTCAAAGTTGAGGCGGTTGATGAATTTGGCGAATCTGCTTCTGATATTTTGACGCTCCAATTTGGCGATAATCAGGCCCCAATAATTGATAACCCTGTGGAGGTTGTTGTCAATGAGGATGCAGGATTGGTTGCATTGGGATTAACGCAGCCAGAGGATCCTGAGGGAACTGAAGTTATTGTAGAAATAACTGAAATTCCGGTATTTGGTTCAATTATCGACAAGTCAGGTAATGCGGTGTCTGTTGGCGCAATTATGACTGCAGATGAATTTACTGAATTGCATTATCAGACCAGCCTTGACCAATATGGTGATGCCGGTTATCTGAGATTTAAAGCAACAGATGAGAATGCAGTATCTTCCCAATCATCGGTTCATCTATTTGTTGATCCAGTTAATGATGCACCTCGATTTGCTACGGAATCTAATGTGTTGGTTATACAGTATCCTGATCAAGCAACGGTCGCACTAGATATGTTGCAGCCCATGGATCCAGAATCGCAGTTAACAAGCGTTCGAGTTAGTGAGCTTCCGCAACTAGGTGTGGTTACACTGGATAATCAACCATTGAGCCTTGATCAGGTGCTAACTTTTGATCAGTTAGAGAGGCTGCAATTTACCTTGGATCAAAATGTTAACGGTCCTATTGGCGCGGTGGGTATTCAGGCATTAGACCCTGAAGGTCAGGCGACTAATTGGAGTCTGTCACTTGAAGTGCAGGGAGATTCTGAATTTAATACAGGAACATCTGGAGCCGATGAGCTTTATGGCAGTATTTCTGATGATGTTCTCTATGGTCGCAGTGGTAATGATACTTTGGTGGGTAATGCTGGTGATGATCGCCTGCTTGGCGGTCTGGGTAATGATCTTATTTTCGGTGGAAGTGGCAATGACCAATTAGATGGGTCGGCAGGTAATGACTACCTTGATGGTGGTTCAGGCTCAGACTTTATGGCCGGTGGACCAGGTCATGATACCTATATCTTTGACGGGCACAGTGACATTGCACTTGAGGTTATTTCTGGTGGTGCCGGTGGTAAGGATGTGATTATTTCATCTGTATCCATAACTGCGCCTGATAATATTGAAAATCTAGAGGCAGCATCTGGTTTTACTATCGATTTAGCGGGTAATGAACTCGATAACAACCTGTTAGGTAATAATGAGAATAACCTACTTCAAGGCCTATCCGGTCGCGACTGGCTATTTGGTGAGGGCGGTGATGATACTCTTGATGGAGGCTCAGGCGTTGATACCTTAGTGGGTGGCCTAGGCGACGATATCTACTATGTGGATTCCAAGGCTGATCGTGTTTCAGAACAGCAGGGGCAGGGCATAGATAAGGTGTTTGCCAGCGCAAGCTACACGCTTTCATCTAATGTAGAAAACCTTCAGTTACAGGAAGGAGGCAACTTTACTGCAGGTGGTAACTCGCTCGATAATCATCTGACGGGTAATAGCGGCAATAATTTATTAGCTGGTGGGCTGGGTGCAGATACATTGGAAGGCGGTTTTGGTGATGATATCTATGTCTTAAGTGACTCCCTAGATACAATTATTGATACCGGCGGTATTGACACCATTCGATCCAACCAAGATATAGTCTTAATCAATGATATTGAAAATGCCGACTTAGTGGGTGTATCTGATTCTGTGGCTACCGGTAATGGTCTAGATAACTTGCTTTCAGGTAATATGGCTGACAATATCCTTGACGGTCTAGGAGGGGTAGATACATTAACTGGTGGCCAGGGCTCTGATACCTTTATTCTTGCCAGTAATGGAGAAGATGTTGAAGCTGACCTGATTACCGATTTCCAAGCGGGTGAGGATCTTGCTGTTATTGACTTGCTATCCTTTGATGTATCGCCAGAACTGTTGGGTTTATTGTCATCGGGCTTGGTCAGTGAGGATGCTTTTGTTTCAGGAGCGGGTGCAGCAGCAATGGATCCAAATGATCATTATTTACACGATACTGCTCAGGGCGTTTTAAAATTTGACGTTGATGGTTCCGGTGATGCAGAGGCCGTCGTGGTTGCTCGCATTCAGCTTGATGATGATAGTGATGAGCTTGGGGCAGGGGATGTTTTTGTAGGTATTTAGTATTACTGATTTTTTAGCCATTTTAGCTATTTAAGGTGCTCAAATACTACATTATGAATCAGATGAGAAAATAATGAATATTTACCAGTTGCCAGCCCCTGATTTATCAACGATTACCTATGGTGGTGGTGTGTTACGCCTAATGGAAAGCTATGGCTTTTCGGATGATGAGCGTATTGTCGCTGTAAGAGCAACTTATACAGATAATGCTGACCCCACCTACGGTTTGCACTATGGTATTTGGTTATATGATTTAGATACACAGACTTATTTGGCGAATATCAATGCCCAGATAGCGGGTATTGAATATGCCAAAGAAATTGATGTTAGTGATATTCAATTTTCAGGTGGCGCAGAAAATCTTTTTGCAATTGCCCTGATCGAAACCAAGGCAACAGGAGATCATGCCTTAGTTTCGATACAAAATGGTCAGGTTATATCTGATAATCTCGTTCATTCGCTAATAGGCCTGCCCGTTGATATTGATATCGAGCGTTTTTTACTAAGTGATAATGGTCGGTTTTTGGCAGTTCAAACATCAAGTGAGCAGTTGTCTGCGGATGAATCACCAGACACAAACGATTCTAGCGACATTTATCTTTTTGACTTGGCAACTAATTCTGTTGAAAGGGTTTCATTTGTTGGAGGAAGTGAGCTTCAGGAGCCAACCTATCTAAAAGATATCTATGTCTCTAATAACGAGGTTAAAGTCGCATTTATAACGGATGCAGCTTTCGTTTCTCCTTCAAGGGTCGATATAAACTCAAGCACCACTGCGCAAGAGCCACATCAGCGGTCTGATGCCTATATTTGGTCCTCTAGCTACGATCAAAATGGTCTGCTTGGCACTCAAGAATTTGACCTTTTATCACTGACTACAGAAGGCAAGGCTTCCGGTTATGTTGATAAATTAAATGACTTGGTAATCACAGATAATGGTCAGTATTTTAATAGCACATCTGATTTAATTGTGGATGGCGATGCAAATGGTTCAAATGATGGTTTTTTTACTGAAAACTCAGGTGAAATTACTCGAATTACTGAATCTGCTAGTTCTGATTTGCAATCAGGTGGAGTTTTCTTGTCGGCTAGTAATGATGGCCAGTATGCAATCTACACCACTGAGTCGCCAGAATTAACTGGTTCTTCCCAAGCGCAACAGCTAGTTCTAGTTGATAATCAGCTTGAAATAACAACTGTGGTTTCTGAGAATACAGAATTAGCTAATAATTGGGTTACTGGTGGAGAAATATCTGGTTCAGGTCAATATGTTGCATTTACTAGTGCTGCCGATAACCTGACAAATGACGTATCTGTTGCAGATTCAGGCAATCTATTCATAAAAAAACTACAGCAATCCCTAACAATAACCTCGCTCAGTAGTATTAATGTCGATTCCGACGCTCAATCAGGTCAGATGATTTATAGGGCTAGAGCAAATGATCAAGAAAGTGTTAGCGCCCTTTCATCAGAGTTATCAACTTTTGGCGTAAGGGGAGCGGAGTTTGCAATTCCATTGTATTATCATGATTACTTTGGTGATATGAATCGTCAAAGTATGGACATAAGGTTTTATTACAATAGTCAGAAAATAGCCTTTCAGGGAGCGTCCAATCACACTGAGAGTGAATTTATCTCTACCGGTCATTCTATTCATGATGATGCTGGCAATGGCGATGGTAATATCAGTACTGATAAGTATGTACATTTAAGCTTTGAAGGGTCTAGTGAGTTTTCATGGGATAACGCATCGGACAAAATTCAGCTACCAGATTTAAACTTTCTTGTGGATGATGACATTGCAGCAATATCCGAAGGATCGACTGATGTTAGTTTTAGAGTTGATAGTGATGAGACCTATTCGACACTGGGGTTTGCGAGCCACTCAGTGCCGATAATACCGGCTACTTGGGACTTTGATCTCAATGGAGAAGTGGATGCGTTGACTGATGGTCTTATGTTTTTAAGATCACTGTTTGATTTATCGGGTAATAATATTTTGTCGGAGGCTGTGGCATCTGACACGCAAATATCTAATCAGAAAATTCTGAATATTATTGATAAAGCGCCGTTAATTGCAGATATTGATGGTAATGGCGAGGTAGATGCCTTAACCGACGGCCTTATATTCTTACGCTACCTGTTTGATATTAAAAGTGCGGCACTCATTGATGGGGTTATAGCTGAAAATGCGACCAGAACCACTCTCGATTCAATCATACAATATATCGAAAGCTTTATGCCGCCTGAAAATGGTTTTTCAGTTTTTAATAACGATTCTAGCTCTGATGATAATGCCGATCAGACTGGCAATCTTATTAATTACAGCTTAGATGCAGGAGATACCGATTTTGTTATTGATTCAGAATCGGGAGAGGTCAGTATTGCCGAGGGGCTTTCTGCACAGTTGGTGTCTGAAAGCTTTACTATTTATGCTGCTGATGAACTTGGTGATGTTGTCTCTCAAGAGGTTAGCATAAACCTGCTGTCAGGAGCTGAAAGTGCCGAGGGTGCTGGCCTTACTGCAGGTTCTGATATTGATTCTTTGCTGCATGATTCATCACTAGACGATTATTTTGTAATGCGCTCAAGAAATATAAGTTTAGAGTCAAGTGTTAGCCAGGTTGATTACAATGATCAGCTTGATGTTAATGATGGCGTGAATGGCGGTTTAAGAACTATTAATTATCCAGATTTTATTGCCTAGGCACATTTGGCTTAGCTTAAAAAGTGACTAAAAGCTTTTTAAGTGCCTCTGGATTTGATCTATGGGCAT
>ERZ1046568.1604-NODE-1604-length-15802-cov-16.832476_pt1 | contig 15802 bp, 9 predicted proteins | sample MGYA00383092_ERZ1046568 | MGnify/ENA primary metagenome ERZ1046568 (study PRJEB29581, sample SAMEA5548362) | metagenome | biome: marine; feature: coastal; material: water | depth 1 m | study: Short-term variability in the microbial, nano- and picoplankton... | reverse complement strand
GGAAAAATAGAAGATGCTATATCACCGTATGCAAATACGGGAGACGTAGATACAAACGGAGGAACCTCAAGATAATATAAAAGTATGATGCCATTAGAAGGAAAAACGAAAATAGAGATTGAGCAACTATTACGAGACTATATTGCTACAGTTAACAATCCAAAATATAAAGGTGATATGAATGTAATAAACTCTAAGTTCCCTGAGTTTCAAGGAATGGATGGTCAATTATTACAAGACTACATTGCCACTTATAACAACCCGGATTACTCCGGAAATTACGCAGTTATAAATGAAAAGTTTCCTGAATTTTTTGCCGGTGTTGGAGGCACTTCGACTCAAGAGACAGACCCTCCTGTAAAAAAAAAAGGCGGTATGGAATCATTCTTGGTGGATGGTTCTTCGGAGCCTCAAGAATCTGATGCTGAGGCTAAAAACTTAGAGTCAATCCTTACGCAGCAATTAGAGGAGACACCAACACAAGAAGTACAACCTAAGTATTATGAAGAGGTAGAGGCTCCGAGCGAAGCTCAGATACAGACTGCTGCTCAAGCTAATGAGGAAGCTGAAAGGCAATCTCAAGTAAGGGAATTAGGAGGGATTGAAAAGGTAACACAATTTGATGAGGTATACGATGACCCTGAAACTCAATTTGAAATAAACCTTGAGAACATAACCCCTGAACTTGTAGAGGGTTCAGAGGAAAAAGTTGTCCCATTTCTTAATGAAATATTTGAACAAGAGGGATTTAAGTTTGAAGAGGTTAGTCCTCTTTTAGACCAAATGTTAGTATACCCTCCCGGTGGAGGAGCACCTAAGCTATTTGAATTAGATGCCCTTACAAAGAATGATAGGGATTTAAGTCTAAGGTATTCACGTAGAAATGAAAAAATTCTAAGTGAGAATATCGCAAAAGAGCTAAAAAAATTCATTACCGATAACAGAGGAGAGGTCGTACCTGAAGGCGAAGGTAAAATGTTTATGACCGATGCTCGAAGAAAAAATGCAATTAAAGCAAGTAACGATAGGAAAGCCCGATATGATAACAATACAAAAGAATACAAGGAGCTAAATGCTTCAATAGAAAAAGATGCCAAGGTATTTAGAGATTTATCTAAGGAAGAGATAAACGCAGACCCTGAGACGATAGCACGATACGAATCTTATATAGATAATATAAAAACCGCAGAGATACAAAGGGAAGCCCTAATTGAAGAGACTAAAGTCTTAGCAGAGAAAGGTGCAGAGCTTGACGTTATAGCAGCCAACTCAACAGAGGCACAGGCTCTTAGAGGAGATTGGCTTGGTGGTCTATACAATTCGTTTCTTGGTGGTGTCGGAGATATAGGAGCAGGGCTTGCAGGTACAGGCATAGACATAGCAACCAACTTTCAAAAGAATGCAGGCTCAGGTCTTAGCGATGAGCAGTTTAAAAAAGAGATAATAAGGGTATCTAAGGAGAATGATATAGAGCTTCCTGAGAACGCAGAGGAGATGACCTTAGAGGGATTAGAGAAGTCTATGGGTGGCAGGGCTTACTCAAGAGCACCTGAAACATACAATGAGCCTACACCATACCTGCAAGCATTTAATAAGGTACTTGATATATCTCGAAAAGGGATAAAGTATTTTGATGACTATGAGGGTGCAAAAGAGGGTAGGACGAGAAATATATTCTCACGTACAGCAGACTATGCAGACTTAGGTGAGGGTACACTTAGTGCTATTAGAAAATCAGTAGTAGACGCATTAGGAGATAAGAACACTACAGAGCAATGGGCTGAACTAAAATCAGAGGGATTCCTTGGTGGAGCTATATTGGGTCTGTCAAGAAGTCTTCCTGCTATGTCGGCTGCACTATTAGGCGGTGCACCGGGCGTATTAGCATTAGCAGCACAGGCATCTGATTCCATATATAAAGAGATGGAGAATGACCCTGACTTTGCTGATATATCGGAATCTGAAAAGATGAAGGTGGCATTGCCATTAGCTCTAACGGTTGGTGTACTTGAGAGGGTAGGTCTTAGAAATGCTATCAAGGGTACAGGTATGCTAAACAAACTTGTATCGAAAGCTATAGGAAAGTCCACAGCAAGGACTACAGCCAAAGAGTTCACGGACCTTGTAGAGACAGAGATAGCGAGTGGTGTTACCAAAGGTCTGATAAGAGCAGGTGCAGCAGGTGCATCAGAGTTCGAGACAGGATTCCTTCAGGAGATAGCAGACGTAACTGTAAAGGATATGTATAATGAATCAAAGGGAAAGAAAATGTTTGAAACCCCTGATACATTTGTAGATATGATTTCAGATGCTGCATATGCAGGAGCACAGGAGGCAGTAGGTGGCTTTATATTAGGTAGCCCAAGGGCGGTACAGTCAGCAATATCAGGTAACACAGTATTATCTGATGAAGAGTTTCAATCATTAGATGCGTTTGTACAAAATCCTGAACTACTTAATATATATAAAGACAGACTTAAGTCAAAGGTAGTGAGTGGTCTTATGACAGAAAAAGGTGCTGTTAATGAATTTGTAGCCTTAGGAAAAGGGATAGGTATACTAAGAGATACTGAAGCATTTTTCAAAGGAGACATACCTGTATCAGAAAAATCAGAGGCGTTCACTCTTGTTAGTAGAAAGAAACAATTACAGCAAGAGATAGAAGGAGCTGACCCTGAGTTGGTTACACCACAGAGAGAAGAACTCAAGAAAGTAAACGAGAGACTAACAGAAATTTCAAAAGAAGATGCCATTCAAAAGCCAAGCACAGAGACGGTGGATGCACAAGAACCTGCCGAAGGTAGCCAAAAGATGGGAGGAACAGTACCCGGAACAGGGACCATTACCGCCCCGACTGAAGTCGAAGCCGACAAAGCTGCACAGCAAGTCGAGGAAGAAGTAGTATACCACGGGTCGCCAACACCTATAGAGGGAGGCGTTTTAAAGAAAGGTCAGTCGGGTGCTATATTCTTAACTCCAAACAAAGAGTATGCAACGCAATATTCTGCGGATGTAGTTGGCGAGGTTACCACGACAACAATCTCTGAAGAAACGAAAGATAACCTGTTTGATTTAAGGAACCCTGAGCATATTGAGAGACTAAAGCAAGGATACTTAAGGAATAACGAAGACTTAGAAGTAGAATACGACACAGAAGAAAAGGCTCTAAGGGATTATGAGAATGGTCTTAGAAGTATGAGAGAAGCATCTGAAGGGAGGGATGGTCTTAATGATTGGGCTTCGGGAAGTCAGTTTATTGAGTATATGGAAAATGCGGGATTCGATGGAGCTTTATTTGCAGAAAGACCTGCCGGGGTTTTAGATGAGAATATTGTTGTTAGCTATGCTTTGTTTGCTAAAGAGCTGCCAATAGCACAAGTTAAAGCTGCACAGCAAGTCGAGGAAGAGGCAACAACAGAGCAAGAGGTAGAAGACTTTGAGGCGTTTATAGAAAGTGATAATGCACAGTTCCAATTGTCTCAGGGTACTACAGATGAGAAGACAAAAAAGAAACAGACAAGACAGGCATTAAAGGCATTCAAAGAATTAGATAATCAGCCATTAGCTGAGGACGCTGTAGAGGTAGAGCAGCCTGATGTGGCTACAACACCCGTTAAGGTTGAGGATAATAATAGGCTTGCTAATAAGATTAAAAGGTTTAAGATGATTGATATCATAGGCAAGAAGCTAAACCTATTAATGGCTGACAAACTAAAAGTAGAACTAAAAGACCCAACGAAGCCATACAATAAAGAGACCAATCCATATAAAATGATGGGAGGAAACTTCTTCCCGTTGATGGAAGATATGTTTGGTAAGATTGCGTGGGCATCAATCACAGATGCAGCGACAACAAAGATAATAAAGGGTGCGATGGACGGAGACTACTCTGTGGTCTACAATATGGGCAACGGTGGTATTATGTCAAATATTATCATAGCTGAGATGTTGGACGAGAAGATACCTGATGGCAGAAAGGCAGAGTTTTATGAGCTTATCAAAGACAGGGTTAATGAATCAGGTTTGAAAGACGTTAAGCCTGCAAAAAAGCACATAAAGGATAGTACCGATATGAACTCATTCTTTAAGCTATTACAAGAAGAGAAGGTAGAGACAAGGGCTGCTGTTATGGAACTTATCTTGCCTGAAGACTTAGATATAAAGTCAAAGAGTACATTAGAGCAGGAACTACAGGGGCTTGGCATATCAAGAGATAGTCTAATCGAAGAGACGAGCGAGAGCTTTGCTAAGGACTTACCGACAGGTTCTATCACTATGGTGCTTGAGATTACAAATAAGGATGGTATCAAGGTTAGCGAGCTAAAAAAGCAGCTTGATAAAAAACTTAAAAACAAAGAGATAACACAAAAGCAGTACGACGAGGGTATAGAAGATATCATAGCGTCTGCAAAGATGACACAAGAGCAGCAAGAGGCTGAGGGTATACCAATCCATAGTAACTACCCGTACTATATTAGAGGTAGGGCAGTTGCAATGATGGAAGAGACTGTGCCATTCTACAAAGTGATTAAACAATACTCTGATACCCTTCAGGAAAGAGTAGTAGGGAAAGATTTGAAGAAGGCAAGAGGAGTAAAAGAGGGTCTCAAAGATTTTGAGGAACGAGTATACACTATTATTAACAAAGCTAAGGGAGATAAGGTATCAACAGTAGACAAAAGGGCTGCGATACAAGAGGTACTTGATTCAGAGGATTTCAAAAAATTAAAAGTTAAGGACAGGAAAGTAATCAAGCCGCTATTAGAACAGGCTTTAGAACTAAATAGCAAGGCAAAGATAACCGAAGTGCTTGCAGTAGCAGAGACTCCTTTGGCTAAGATGAGGAGATATAGTGCAGCCGAGGCACAGGCTGCCGCAATGACTTCAGCTATGACAACAAGTAGCACAGCGTATGCGATATCTGATTATGTGGCATCTGATTATGAAACATTCTTAAATAGGATTAGCAAGTCATTCCCTAATGTAGAAGTTGTAAGCACACAAGAAGAGTTTGACGCACTAATAGAAGACGTATATGCTAAGAGTCTGTCAACTAAAAACCAAACTATATATGGTGCTGTATACAGGGGAAAGCTATATCTAAATCCAAGGCAAAGAAACTTCAACACTCCTATACACGAGTATGGGCATATATGGCTTAACACAGCGAAGCAGGAAAGACCTGACCTATACAAAAAAGGTATGGAGCTTATAACCAAGGATAACGCCTACATAGAACAGATTAAAAATAATCCTGACTACATCCGTGTTGTGAAGCTAATGAAGAAGGGTGGTGCTACAGATGCTGAGATAGATAGCTACATAAAAGAAGAGGCATTAGCTACAGCCATAGGAGATAAGGGTGAGGCATTCGTTAACGCATCTGTAAAGAGAAACTTCAAAGAGTGGCTTACTGATTTATTTAAAAACATTCAGAAGCTATTTGGTATATCTACATATACATCAGAGCAACTTCAGGATATCACGTTAGATGAGTTCTTACAGGGGATTACAGTAGATATACTATCAGGCAAGGAGGTGTTTAAAGATGCAAGTACCAAAGCGTTTTCAGATTCATTGCAGTTGATGACATCTACCGATACAAAGGGATTAACCCCAACACAGATAATCCAATTAGGTAGGGACAACAACTTTAAAGATAGCACTATTAAAGATTATTTAGTACGGATTAAGGGCAATAAAGTCAAGGATATAGATTCACTACTAAGCACACCTGTAGACTTATTTTCTGATAAGTTCCCTGAGAGTTTTAATAATATCGAGGGCGGTGCAGCAAAAGGTACAAGGCTGTATGACAGAGTAAATAAATTTGCCAATAAGCTTATACAGAAAAACAATAAGAACACAAGGCTAACAGACTTAGAGTTAAATGCTAAGGTAGAAGAGTTCGCAAGAGAACAGAAGAAAGACTACATTTCTAATAGTCAGCTAAATGATAAGGTAAGAGAGTTTAGAGAAACACTTGAGGCAAAAAACTCAAAGCGTAAGAAGCCACTAACTGCTTCGCAGATAAACGCTAAGGTAAAAGAGTTCAGAGAGTCTGAGATAATAGCAAGGGAAGATACGAACAGTATCATCCAAGAAAATATTACAGAGTTTAAAGACAACCTAACTAAGTCTAATAATAGAAAGGCTCCACTACTTTCAAAGCAGGATATTGTAGATAAGACAATAGAGTTCTTAGAGGCACAGCCTGAGTATATAGCCGAGGCTGATACATATACAGTAGGTAGCGAGAAGAAGGGGACAAAGGAGACAAAGAGACGAAAGGGGTTATCCACACAGCAGGCATCTATGTTAAGCGACTTGCAGAAAGTTATTGGTATTAGACCATCACAAGATATGGCAGCTAAAATCAGTAAGGCTCGAAGGATGATTACACAAAGGAAAAAAGGTGCAAGAGATTTAAACGCAATAAAAACAGAGCTAAGGAACTTTATCAGAAAGACTATACCAAAAGCCACGTATACTAAACCTGAAGTGATAAACTTAATTAGAAAGGTTAGCATTGCGAATGAGGCAAACATTGATAATATATACAATGAGGTATTAGAGTTTACAACTAAGAAGAATGTAGAGATACTATCTAAAAATATTAATAAGATTTTAAGTGAGACATTCACTAAGGTTGAAAGCGGTAGGCTAAAAGGTGTAAAGATTGATGTCGCAAGCAAGGAGAGAATTGATGCAATCAAAAAGATGTTAGCTACTGAAGAGATGAGTGCTGAAGATATTCTTAATGCTAATGTCTTACTAATGGCAGAGTATGTTGAATTGCAACAAAATCCTGAGCCGACTGTTGAGAGTCAATCCAAGATGTCAGACATTCAGATAGCAATGGAATACAATAACTCATTGCTAATGGAAGATACTGACATAAACAAGGTTACCTCTTTGGATTTAGTAAGCACATCTCTTGACGAGCTAATAGAGGATGGTGTCACAAGATTAGATAGAGAGCTACAGATGGCTTCTCAAAAATACAAGGAGACATTTGAGTATATATATGAGGATGTTGTTGGGGAGCGTATTGATATGGACTCTCCTGATGCCAAGACAAGATTAGACAAGGCAAAAAGAAACAGAGCCACTAAGGCTGAGAGGGAGAGAGTTGCCGGCAATATCAAACGTGCGTTGAACATTATAGGTAGAGGTATATCTAATGTCTTTACATCTGCCGAAGCACTCGATGGATTGATGGATAAGATTTCGTCACTACCGGGAGAGATGTTTGGTGGCAGGACTCAGGAGATAATTACAGATAGGATTGATGCCGCATTAAGAGAGTTCAAGGGTAGGAAGATGGATGTCTCTGAGGAAATCAGAAAAGAACTTGAAGAAATCTACGGTAAGAAATGGAAGGCAGAGGCAATAAAAAACACAAAGACAATTGGGACTGAGATATATAGGGATACACAAGAGATAGCTGATGCAAAGAAAGCATATGAAGCAAATCCTAATAGTGCTACAAAGGAAAGTTTAGCTAACGCCATATTAAACAATGAATTAATCTTGAGTCCGAATGAGATGTATTATTACTACAATCAATTCAAAGACCCTGCAAACCTTGGAGCATTCTCAAATATGTTTTCTCTTGAGAGCATTAGTAAGAATGATACACAAGAGGAGAAAGACCGCAAGAATGGAATAAATGAGGCGAATGCTAAGAGGGTAATGGATGAGGTTACATCTAAGCTGACTCCTGAATTAAAAAGATTTGCTGATTGGCAGGTGAATGAGTTTTTCCCTAAGCTGTATGAGAGATATAATGCTGTATATAAAAAGATATACAGGACCAATATGCCTTGGAATGAGTTCTATGCAGGTAGGATATACAGAGAGGGAGTTGAACTTGAGCCAATGGATTTACTCGCAGGATTAAATAGCTCATCTATGTCAGCAGTTACAGCAGCATCAAGCAAGATGAGGCAAGCTAACAATTTAAAGATAGCTAAGATGGATGGTACTAATGCATTAGCAAACTACCTTGAGGATATGGAATACTTTGCAGCATATGCAGAGGTTATAAGGGATGTCAATAAGCTATTTACTAACGAGTATATTTCTGATGCCATAATAAGTATGCACGGGAAGACTACAATGAATCTAATAAACGATTCTATTAAGAAGATAGCAAACAGAGGCGTGGCTAATACAACAGCAGACAGCCTTGTTAATGGTATGAACACCATATTTGCTACATCAAGAATTGGATTGAGTCCTGTTATTGCAATTAAGCAGTTGACATCTGTATTCACATTTGCTAATGATATTGGTATAGGTAATTGGGTAAGCTATGCAGGCAAGAGCATACCTGAGATATCAAAGACTTGGAAGGAAATAATTGAAAACTCTACATACCTAAAAGATAGATATGGCGAACAGATATTAAGAAATATAGAGAGCTATAGTGAGTCGTCAATGAAAGATTTTGTACCAAACCCTACTAAAGAATTCATTATGAATGTCATACTGTACAATGTTAAGTGGGGAGATAGGACTGCTATTATGGTAGGTGGTATGCCTAACTATAATTTCTACAAGGCACAGTATAAAAAGAATAATCCCAACGCTACCGAACAGGATGCTATTGACTATGCCATAGTAAAGTTTGAAAGGGATACAAAGAGAACTCAGCAATCAGGTGACCTTCCTGATAGAGATGTATTTCAAACAGGAAGCCCACTTGTAAGGGCAGCGAATATGTTCTTGACAACACCAAAGCAGTATCTAAGAAAAGAGATACAGGCAGTAAGGAATCTTAGCAGGAAGGTTTCACAATGGGATAAAAATGCAGGTAAGGGTACAGTAACAGAGAACATAAGAACCTTTCTTATGTACCACATATTTATGCCTGTGCTATTCCAATATATATCCGCAGGGCTACCGGGATTGTTTGCTGATTGGGAGGATGAAGACGAGCAAGACTTATTGAGAGCAGGGATACTTGGTAACCTTAATGCATTATTTATAATAGGTGAGGTTATTACAGGCATTGGAGATTATCTTACTCATAAGCCGTGGGCAGGTGAAGGTACTAAGTCAGTTGGTTTACTAAACCTCTCATCACAATTGTTTAAAAAAGCAAAGAAGGCAAGAGAAGCAAAAGACCTTGAGAAGAAATCTAAATATTGGAATGACTTTATCTTTGAGTCTGCAACAATAACGGGTATACCTGTGCCAACATTAGCGAGATTGTTTGAAAACATAACAGATATAGGAAGCGATAATGATATGGGTAAAGATGTCTTGAGACTTTTAAACTTTTCTAAATACCAAATAGATGGTCCGACTAAGACTAAGGCTAAGGCTAAGGCTAAGGCTAAGGATGATAGTGTAAGCACTACACCGGGATACTTTAGGAGGGGTACTAAAAAGAAGAGACGTTCACGAAAGAGGTCTTCAGGTAAACGAAGATTTTTTGTAGATTAGAGACTTGTAACTACCCTATATATAACATACAGTAGCATTGAGTTTAATGCCAATGCTGCTGTAAATTCTAAGTATTTTTTTTGATTACTGTTCATTCTATTAAGTTAGTTTAACGCCCTTAGATATGTCGAGGTATCCTATCTCCTTGGAGATATTATTCCTTCCATTAAAATCAGTATGCCTTGGTAGGTCTTTCATCTCCCACTCAACATCCCCATACTTTAGTAAGTAAAAAGCCCACACCCCTTCAGGTGTAGAGTTGATGTATACGGGTCTTGTGCTATTCTCTTTAGCCCTATCCATTAGTGAATCATACTTCTTCTTCTCAATGATTAGACTGTCGTAGTGCTTTCGTCTGCACTTCAACTCTATGTCCATCTCGTATGCCTTTGATATGCAATCGTGACGAGATGTCTCATCATTAGACTTCTCTAAGTCTTGAAAGAAGTATTCCTTTAGAAAGTCAAACAGCTCGTGCTCCTTGAAAAAAAATGTGTAGTTATATTTCATCTTCTAATGAAGACTCAATCTCCCTGAGAAAAGAGATTAAGTCTTTTAGTTCTTTCTTTAGTGGCTTAAATTCTCGGTCAACTAAAGACTCGTATATAACATTAGAAGAGTCGTTTATTGTGTCCATCAGATAGTTAATGTGAGCTATTCTCTCTCTGTCGTATGCTGATGGTTTTGCCATTGTGTTATTGTAATCCGTTATAGAAATGATTCAACTTCTTTAGCACCTCATCTTCTGCCCCAATTCGAGTTCGCTCTTGTATAAGTTTAAATATATTTTGGAGCCTGCCCTTTGTCTTGTAAGATGATTCAATGCTTTGTTTTAATTCTTTACGTTCGGAATATAAGTCATTTATTTTGTTTTGCAAAATAAAGATTTCCTTAGTTAGTTCTGAATTTGTAAATTCAAATACGTGACCCAAGTCATTTACGAACGATTTCCTAACAACAGCGTAGTCTTCGCTCAATGCCTTGTCTGTTTTTAAGTACCACTCAAATGTTTTTAAGTAGTGGATAACACTTGTGTGGTCTTTCTTTAGGAACCTTCCTATCTCAGATGGTCCATATCCTTTCTCGTGCATTATGTATGAGAACATCATACGTGCCTCTACCTTTTCTTTTGTTCGGGACTTATCTTTTATTACATCCACGCCTAAGTGGTGTTGGATAATGTCCTTTAATGCGTTCATTCTTACTGAGTTCTGTGTCTCTTTAGCTGTCTGTGTCTGTGTTTGTGTTGTCATATTTTTTTTTATTTAAGTAAAATTGTATTGATTTATCTAAGTTAATGTAATCTAAGTATGTGTCCGAGTCAATAGACTCGAAGTCAAGTAGCAATGGTAGTTCCCCTGCCGTGTTTAAAAATTCTATGCGAAAGAATAATGGAGACTTTCCCTTTACCACACCAACCATCTGCTGTGCCCATCTATCCTCTATTGGTAGGTAGTCTGTAACACTAACAAGCTGTGTGAGTATGTCGTCTGCGTAGTCTGTGAAATCAGATAGGGCTTCAAAGAACCACCCATCCATCTCAAGTCTTCCTACTATTGGATGCTCGTCACCCTCTGTATACTTCTGTTCTGAATCCATATCTTTCTAATTCTTTTAGTCTGTACTCTTGAAGCGAAGATAGCTTTCCCTTGGGAGTCTTTATCTCGCTAAATAAAACATCTGTGTGTGGTGGTATAGCCAACAGGTCAGGTATACCATTCTTATTTGTAGTGGTTAGCTTTATCACATAGTAACCCTCTGCTTCGAGCTGCTTAATTCTCTTGGTCTGAATCTTCTGCTCGCTCATATCACAAATATAATGAATCCTTTTCTATAATGTGTAACCCTTTTTGCTTTTTAAAATATAGCATAAACTCTTGGTCGTTATGAGAACCGTATCTTGGCTTTCTCCCACCTATCTTCCCTTGAGAAACTATCTCTTTGGTATTCCCATAGATTAAAACATCTATACAGTCCCATATAATAATAGATTGATGCCCTTTATCTACTAACTTAACCATCTTCCTTGCTGCTAACGGAAGTGGATACGCATCTGATAAGTTTTTATTTCTACCTTTAACTTCTATATAGCAAACCTTATCATCTTTTGTAACTTTAAAGTCTATATCATTTTCACTTAGCTTCTCCCAATCGGCAGAAAACTTTTTACAGAACAAGGCTATAGCATTGTTCTCTCTATCTATATCTTTTTTAGTTTCAAATCTCATAACAAAGTCTTTTTAAAATGGTTAACAGTAAAATCTTTTTTCTTGCTGACAGCTTTATATATATCTCTCTCTATGCCACCCTTGGCAAAGACCCAATACACATCTGACTCAAGCCTGTCCTTGGTTGTCATCCTATCCCGGCTCTGCCAATAGCTTGTAGCACTAAAGTCTATGTTGTAGTAGACAAGAGCCTCAGCCTGTCGTAGTGAGATACCCTCACGACCTGACACTATCTGTAGTGCTATCGACTTTTGTGTGTCTTCAAAGACACTAAGCTCTGTAGTTAGATTATCCTTTCCGTACACCTCCATCAATGCGTTCAGTTCTTCTTTAAACTTATAGAAGATACCAATCTTAGAGTCAGCAAAGTTGTCGTGTATATACTTGGCTTTACTCAAGTCTATAATCTTAGAGTTGCCCGACTCAAACTTAACCGTGCCTGAGTATATCTGATGTAGCTTCATCATTAGCTTGACAGGTGTGTCACCAAGTATGGTCTCCTCTTTGCCCTCTACTACTAAGTTCTTCTTTAGCTTGCCTGCTATGCTGTGTGTTAGGTCTGACATCTCTACCTCAAGTACGTGCTCTCGTGTGTCTACCTTGAAGCCTGCCTCCTTCTGAGTGTACGCAATAGTGTACGGCTTCATAGCGTCTAATATAGTAGTCAACCCATCCTTATACTCGTTGATAAATAATCCGTTTATCTTTCTCTGCTTTACTATCACGTAGTCTTTAGCAAACTTATAGAACGATACATACTCCTTGAATGGGTTAGATGGTATGGCATATACTTGGTGGTACATCTGACTATAAGACTCAGGTGTTGGCGTACCTGATAGCAGTATCACGGATGCCTTGGTCTTCTTAATCATATCCCTTACTGCCCTTGCCCTTCCACTTGGCTTGGGGTATGCTCCCATACTATGAGCCTCATCGCAGATGATAACATCAAACTCAATTGAACTATCAACCTTGTGTAGTGACTCGTAGTTTATAACCACTAAGTTGTAGTCAGGTCTGAGTAGATTAAAATCATTCTCAATACTACTGATTGCCTTCTTCTTTGTTATGAACAGGACATTCTCACAGCCCATAAGCTGCGATATCCCCATACTTGTAAGTGTCTTGCCTGTCCGAACTTCCATAGCTAAGTATAAGAAGCCGTGCTGCATAAGTATCTGTGTGCCTTTTGATATTATCTCCTCTTGATAATCTCTGAATTTAATTTGTTTTGGTTTTTCCATTAGTTCTTTGTAGTGTGTTAGCGATGCCTTGGTCTTGGCATCTAATTCATTGCTTGACTCGTAGACTCTCGTCTTTACGATGTGTGCAGCCCGACCTCGACCCACCTTCTTTTCTTTAGTTCTGAATATAATATTGTGGAATATCTCGCATTGTCTATGCATCATCTCGTCTGAAAATCCTGCTATCCTTTTAGTTATCCCACTCTTATACTCTCCCTTTAATATGCGTACCTTATCCATATCTTACTAAAGACTTATAGGCGTTACTCGTTTAATCATTATCCACTTTCCTGTAGATGTCCTACCTGTTTCGGGTTGTATACCTGTAAGATGTGTTCCGTATGCGATGAGCCATCTATTAAACATAGTTGCACTAAGTGATTGTTGGTCAGGGTAGTCCCTCTTAAACTCTGCAAGTAGACTGCTTGTCTCAATCCTTATGCCTGTCTCTAATGAGTCCGCCTTTTCTGAGCCTTGTACTAATCCACACCACTCAATGAAGTCGTGAGATGTCTCAGCAGATAGCTGACGAATCTTTAAGTTTATGAATCTGCTTTTTACTAATCCTGTTTTTAGGAATCCTTGTAGGCAAGATATCATATAGTTATCAAATAGACACCACTCATCCTCATCCCACTCGGAGAAGAAATGTTTTCCAAACTCATCAAGAGGAGTGTAGTTCTTATTGTATGCAGAGTGTAACTCTACTTCCCACTTGCGTCTTGCAAATGAATTGCCTGTACCCTTGATTGCGTAGTTAGTTGTTATCCCAATCTTAGGAGAACGTGAGAATGGTATCTTGATTGCATCCTTATTCTTCTTCTCCAATGTCATACCCTCCGTAACTACACTAAACAATCTCTCAAAATCAAAGTTCTTCTTGACATCATCAAAGCATAGTATCTGTGTGTCTGCTGATACTAATTGGTATGGAAATGATTTCTCAAATGCAAACTGTTTTCCATCAATCACTACGACCTTCTTCATTTGAGATAGTGCGTTCATAAACAATCCCTTTCCTGTACCTCCTTCGGGGTTATCTGATATAACCTCGTCATTAAGTATAACGGCAGGGCAGTAGCTAAGGTTCTTATGTCCGTGCATCATAAACCCAATTGTAGATTCCATAGTATTCAGCCTGTCAGTATCGTCATTACATATGCGAGATATAAATACCTTGTAGTCTGAACCCTCTGCATCACACATCGTAAATTTCCTATCTATTACGTGGTCTTTCCAAACATATCCACCCAAGTCAAGATAGTCAATATGCTCTACACCATCCTTAGTAATCTTTACTGCACAATTATTGTAATATAAAAACGAGGTATCCTTAGAGTCCTCAATGAAGTAAATGTCTATGGTTGATAGCAAGGTAAGGAACTCCTCTCTAAAGTACCTTACAGAGTCTGCAAAGTGGTTGTACACCGAAAGGTCATCTAACTCTATGAGGTAGTTTAAAACAAAATCCTTAATCTCTTTCTCTGATGTGTGGTCAATTAGATTGTTTGTAACCTTTACAAACACATAGTTCTTGCTGCCTTCGGGGCAGTATTTGTAGAAGCCATTGTCCTCAAGGAATTTCTTAAAGCTAAAGTGTACTAATTTTATAACACCCTTCTCGTTCTTTTCCCAAAAGGTTTGCTGTGCATTCTCCTTTTCAATTATATTTATTACAGATTCAATATTATCGCCATCAATCCCTGCGTCCTCTAACTGAAGGCGAATCTCCTTTTTTGATACACCCCTCATCATCTTAGACTTGATGGCATTTACCTTATCCTCATCCTCATAATACTTCGTTCCAAAGTTTTCAGTTTTTGAATAGGCAGAGTCTATCGTTCTCTGAATCTCTGCCTCAGAGAAGTCATTGGCTGCATCCTCAAATTGGTTTAGTACATACACCGCAAGTGATTTGTTTATACCATAGTCATTGAACGCAGCAGCAAGTACGTATGCGTGTTGGTTTCTCTGTCCATCTGACATAGGGAACTTCTTTGTCCACCACTTTACTAATATGTCAACCACCTTGTTCTCATCTGTGATTGGTATCGTTGGTGTATCTCTGTGCCTTACTACCTCATTGTACTCAGGCTCTGCTATCGTATCCCATAGAGACGACTTTTCGTTGATGTGAATCAATGGGTCATAAGACTCGTAGCATACACGAGATATATTCTTTGATGTCTTGTCAAAGTATTTACTATCAAAGTATTTCTCAAGTGAGTTGAAATAGTTTACGTGATTGTTTATATCCGTAGGTATCTTTATCAAAGCCTTTAGACCATTACCTGATGGAGATATGAATGCTGAGTATACATATTGGTCTTTGCTTAATCTCTCTTTGTGTTCGAGAAGTATTTTCTTTTTCTCGTATCCATCAAAGTCAAGGCAGATGATTCCACTATGCTCTTCGATAGATGCATCCTGTCTCTTTTGAAAGATACCACTAAAGCATATAGCAGGAAGCCTTCTCTTTAGTTCGTTCCTCTCTATCTTATCCTTGGTCTGTCTTATCTCCTTGACAAGTTTCTTGGTGGCTCCGTTCTTGATTCTTAGTAATACCACCTCTAACTCCCTGTGGAAAGGGGCTTCAGTCTCTTTGATGTTCTTAAATATTGTTACTCTTGGCTGCATTTGTGCTTGTTTCTTGTTGTCTGTGTTCATTTTGTGCTTGATTTGTGTTAATTTTATTTGTATAAGTTGTTGTATATCAGTTGCTGTGTTTATAATGCTTATTTTTTTTCATTTTCTCTAAGGGAAAAAAATATATATATAAGTAGTAGTAGTAGTAGTAGGGAGTCTTGAATTTTACACTCATTAGGAGGTAAAAAAAGGGAGATGTGTAATCTCCCTTTGACAAAAATATGAAATTAA
>ERZ1046568.1599-NODE-1599-length-15835-cov-4.980165_pt1 | contig 15835 bp, 13 predicted proteins | sample MGYA00383092_ERZ1046568 | MGnify/ENA primary metagenome ERZ1046568 (study PRJEB29581, sample SAMEA5548362) | metagenome | biome: marine; feature: coastal; material: water | depth 1 m | study: Short-term variability in the microbial, nano- and picoplankton... | reverse complement strand
AGATCATCAATATCTGTTGTAGTTAAATTTAATGCTTTGGCCAGACCAGCAAAGGTGGTTCTGCTGGTGGCTTTTACATAATGGATGGTCTGGGGTTTTTGGCCCGCAATCTCGCGACCGGAGATGGGCCTAAAGGTATTGATGGCGTCAATAAACAGCTTGTCGGTTTCGGTGAACTGGCTCTGCTCTTTGACTTCACCAGAAAACAGATAGGCGTTGAGCTTGTAGTAGACCACGGCGATACGACGATCTGGGCCCTTATCCTTCCCGGGCAAAATGCCGGTATAGCCTTTGAGTCGAGCCGGTGTTATGGCTCTGCTGTCGGTTAATTGGGATACATTCAGGTAGTTGTACAGGTATTCTTCGGGGCTCTGGGCTGTGCGTGGAATGCCTTGAACTGTCAGTACGCTATTGCCGTCGGTGGCTGTGCCTCTCACTAGATAGTTGCTGCCGTTCTGGTCTTGCACCCAGTCTTTGGGGAAGTCGAGGCGAACGCGCAGGCGCATATCGGAGAAGCGCTCGGGCTTTTTTTCTTTGGCAAGAAAGTTCTCACCCCAGATCAGGCCGTCGGTCAATTCACGATAGACTGCGGCGCCATTGTCTCTGCTGACGTCAGCTTTGAAGGCTTTGGCTTTGGTGACCACGGTGCGCAAGCGACTATCGTTTCGTGGATGAGTTGAAAAGATGCCGTGGTAGGTCTGTTTGGAGGCACCTTTGGATTTGGCGCGCGCCTTTTGCAGGGATTCGTAGTCTTTCATCATCGACAGCATACTGAGCATTTCGCTGGGGGCGTAGCCCAGTTTGGCCATATACTCGGCACCGGCTTCGTCTGCTTCTAACTCATTGCGTCGGCCATGGCCGCGAATAATGGAGTTAGCGTAGGCCATGCCTGCTTCATAGACTTCGTTGCTGCCGGATAGCACCGCGGCGATGGTGGATAAAATCTGGGCGCCGGTTGCCTGCCCCTCCTGCCCGTTCACATGCTTTCTGGTGATATGACCGACTTCATGGGCCAACACCGAAACCAGCTCAGCCTCATTGCTCACGTAGTTAAGTAGCCCGCGATTGACATAGATGTAGTTGTCTCTGGTCGCAAAGGCGTTCAGGTCTGGTGAGTCGAGTAGGGTAAAGGTGAATTTTTCTCCAGCCATCTCTGACTGGGCAATAATTTCATTGCCCAGTTTTTCAATATAAGCCTGAAGTTTTTCATCTTCATAGATGCTGGTGGCTGCAGTTACTTCTTTGTAAATATCGGCACCACTGGGTCCAGCGTGGCTGATCTGGGCTAGAAGCAGTGCGCAAAACAGCGAGGCGAATAGGGTTTTTTTACGCATAAACCTAGTCATGGTTATTCCGCGGTAAAAAATGACTTTAATTGATTGCCCATGCTGGTACAGGCGTCATTCTTAACCGGTGTAAGCAGTGGAATAGGAGCCACTGCGCCAATTAAATAAGATGTTCCCTCGGAGTCAACGCGCAGACGACCCATCTCTTGCAGATTTTGTAAGTCCCAGACAATGGCCTCGTATACGGAGAGTTTGTCCCACTGGGCAAAACCAAAGCAGCCACCGCCGCCTGGGCCTATGGCACAGCTGATTGAGCCACCCTGATCTAGGGTTTCTGTGGAGCCATCTAGCCATACTAGATAGCGCAATGCGTACTGATCTACGACGCCTTTGACACTGGGGTCTGCCATCAGTCGCTTTAATCTGGGCAGGCCTTTGGGGGCTGTTCTGGGTTCAAACCAAGGGTAGATAGCATCAATAAATTGGTTTTCAGGTACAACGCCAATATCTGCGCCTTTCATACGTTTGGAGACACATCGAATAAATTCGCCATCTGTTTCGTAATGGCCAGCATCGCGACGGCCAAGCACGACCACCTGTTCGTTAGCTTTCAGCTCTACGAGATCGGTGCTGGAGCGGTATTCGTCGATGGTGGTGGTGGCAGAGCAGCCACCCAGCACTAGAAGCATCAAGCCGAGAGCCGTGAGTTTGAATATTCTGTTCATGGGGACTCCTCTAATATCTTCTGCTCCATCATCCAGCCGTAAATCGCTGGGATACGATAGAAGTCGAGCATCAACTTGGCACCAGCATCGCGCAGGGCAATGATACTGGCCTCTTCAATGGCCTCTGATTTGGAGTACATAAAGGCATCTGGTGTTTTGCCGTAGGCGGGCATAAACCAGCTGTCGATGGTTTCGCCGTCAGCGGTCTCAATTTCGAGGCTATACTTGATCCAGACTTCGAATACATTGAGATAGTTTTCGGATGGCGTAGATACCTGCACCTCGCGCACCGATGGAGTAATCACCAGAGAATTGATGCCATTGATCTGGTCTTTAGCGGTGACATATTCCACCTGATCAAACAGGCCGGCAAAGACGTTTTTGAGCAATTTGACCTGAGCATCGCCGATGTCGATAACGGTTTTATCGTTTGGCTGGGCTATATAAGTGGAGAAGTCTTCTTGGAACACAATGCTGGCGCTGACCGGTTTGGGTACTGCCAAGACTGTGGGGAATTCACTGTTCAGGCGCACTGAAGCGGATGAGCTGCAACCACTGAGCGCTACTATTAACAGCAAGACCATTGGCAGGCCCATTGTTTGTTTGCTTAGCTTTATATTTATCATAGTCGTTTTATCCTTTAATTAAGGCTGTTTAAGCCGATAAAGGTTCCTCCATTGTTGTAACTCAATTCGCGCATCAGGTTGGCAAACTTCACCGCAGAGGCACTGGGGGTGCCCCCGGGCGGAAAATGAACCGGAAAGCCGATGGCGTGAATGCGCACTAAACGATCTGCACCCCGGTGGGCTTTATTCAGTTTGTCCACTGCTTTGACTACGTTGCGGATAGAGCGCCCCTGGTAGTCGTCGCCAAGGGTATAGATGCTGATTTTGCGCCCGGGACGATAAAAACTTTTGATAGCTGAGTTGATGCCTTCCACCGGACTGGAATTGCTAAAAGGCGCCCAGTTGCCCAGTTTGTCGATAATGTTTTTTCTAGTGCGGGGGCTGTCGGCTATCCATTTCCCCTTTTCGGCAGCAAACATATATTGGCCCATATCATTAAGTACCTGAATGCCCCTTACCTCTGGGTAAATATCGAGAATGTTAATCATTTCTTTTTTGACTTTTTCCCAGGCGGCCACCTGCATACTGCCGGAGGTGTCGATCACAAAAATAATGTAATCGCTATCGGCTGGTATTCCGCCGATAAGCTGATTTTGCCTCTGAAATTCTGGCCCTAGCAGACGCTCCATCTCTTCAGATAATACCTGCAACACAAGCTGTAACTGTTCTTTCTCGCGAGATTGGGACTGAGACAGCTGACTGGATTGTTTTGCTACGCTAGCGAGTTTGGCTTTGAGCCGGGCTATGCGCTCGGTCAGTTCTGACAGTTGCTCTTTGCGAGACTTGAGGCGCTCGTCGAGTAATACCGCTTCGCCGCGTATTTCAAAAAGTCTCTCTTGATATTCTTTGACTGAGCCCAAGAGTTGATTTTCGGCTTCTTCCAGTGCCGAGGGGTCGCCCACTTTGGCGATAACTAGCAATAGAACGATCGCACCAAAGCCACAACTGATAACGTCCAGAAATGAAATGCTGGCTTCCTGTGACTCTCGGCGTTGTTTTTTCATGGCCAGTCCCTCGAGGGAGCAATAAAGGCACCATCTGTGTTCAGGGCTGTCTGCCAGAATAGGGCGGCTGCCTCGGGATCTCCCTCCATAGGGAACAAAATGGTATTGATAGGTACACCGAGGGGGAATTCTTTTATAGCGTCATAAAAATATTGGCGTCGTTGTTTGCCGCTGACCATATATTTGCGGGGCGGTGATTTGCCCTGAGTCGGCAGGCCGTCGGTTAGCAAAAACACATTATCAGGCCGATCTTCGAAGTCGGCCATGGCGCCAAAGGCATTGATAAGACTGGTACCTGACCCTGGGCTGTATTCTCTGATCGATTCAACTGCCTGCTCTAGAGCCAGTGAGTCGGCAGCATCCAGCCATTCGCCGCTGGTGCCAACCATGGCTGGCTCCGCTTTGGTGTTAAAGATATACACTTGAAAGCGGCTACTTGCGGGCAGTTGGGCCAGTAACCAATCAACAGTGCGCAATGTCCATTGCCATTTGTCGGACTGTTTCTTTTGTTCGTCTTCCATATTGCGGCGACGCACTGCGTTGACCACTGTGTCGGCCAGCATGCTGGCAGAGCCATCTACTAGGATCAGTACCCGCTGTCCGCCTAGCTTTAAGCCGGTGAGGTATTGGCGATTGCCATCCCCTTGAAATTCTCGCACTTTGTCGCCAAATTCCACTTCTTCCATTAGTGCGGTTTCTTCTTCCAACTGTTCTACCTGACGGCGCAGTTTGTCCAGATTGTTGGGGTCTTGCTGAATACTTTTTTCCTGCTCTTCGAGATCGGTGATCACTCGATTGGACAAACCCTGGGCTTCTACCAGTTCAAGTTTTACCTGTTCTAGGCTATTGAGTAGTTGGGTTTTCTCTTGCTCCGCATCGCGGATATCCATCTGCAATAGATCCACCTCGGCGGACAGACGCAAATCTGGGGTCATTACCTCTGTGGCATTGTGCCGGAGGATCAAAAATAGCAATGTAACAGCGCCAAAGCCACAGGCCATAATGTCCAGAAAGGACAGGCTGAAGGCTATATTGCGACGCTTTTTAGGCATTGCTCACCTCGATCAAGCGCAGTTCATGGTCGGCAATTTTTAGGCTCTGACCCGGCCGACAATCTCTGGGTAACTGGATATCTAACCCGACATCATGGTGCAGTACCCTCAAACTCTGATTTTCAACCACCAATACAAAGGCGGCCTTGCTATCGAGGTTGTTGGCCAAAAGCAGTTCGCCATCGCCAATATGCATACTTAAAGGTTGGTGCAATGGATAGGCCTGATCCCGATACAGCAGGTGTGTGACCTCGCCCTGCTTTTTATGGGACTTTTGCTTTGGACTGCTGCCGCGGGAAGTGCCTTTAGCTAGGCTTATAATTCGGTGCAGTTCATCGCCCTTACGCAGTTCTTGTAGATCGAGACAGTTGTCCGTGGCAATAGCTTGAGAGGCAACGTCGGCGCTGGCATATTCGCTGATTAGCGCTGGTATTAAGCTGGCACTATGGGCAAAGCAAAGATTAGCGGTACTGTGTTTTTGCAGGGCAGCATTTAAATGATTCAGTCGCTGGCCAAAAAGCTCAGCTATCACTGCCTTGGGCAGATTTAATTTTAAGTCCCCCTGAGATGATGGCAGGCTAATCGCTATTTCATCTTCCCAGCCCAGCTGCATCAGCCAGTTTGGCAGCTGGTCGTAGATGGTCTGTTCACCCTCGGAATTGTGCATAGGGTCGTAGCGATAATCTTCAATCATACGGTCGCTGATATAACGAGCGGCGGCGTTGTATAAATGCATCACGCCAAGGTCTGGAATTATCTCTTGATCGCTTACCACCATGCTGCCATCAGCCGGTTGCACCAAGCTAATAACGGCTTGGTGTAGTTGTAGCTCCACCAGTAGGGTGGGTTTGGCATTGTTGATGCAGGTTGCTAGGGCACTGTCGATAATGGACGCCATTTGCACGGGAATGGCACTGGCCAACCCAAGCAATAGCGATAGCTGCTCATCAGAAAAACTGCCGGGCACGACCATGATCAAACGCTCCGGTGACCCGGCGGCTTCAAGCATTTTTTTCAGTTGAGCAAAGGCAATGTCGCCGTGATGGCGGGCCCAGTTTTGTTGTCTGGGCAATGCTAGTTGATTGAGCTGACGCCAGTATTGGTTGTAACCATGTTGCGTCTGTTGCCAGGCGCAGGCTCTGGCGCGATCGCCGGTTTCAATCCCGGTTGCAGTCAGGTGGGCAAAGCCGGGCTCGGTATGTACAGCGCCGTCCTCTGTTTGAATCAACAGATTCTGATCATTGAGTTCAAGTACAGCTATGCTCATCGGAATAGTCTGATCCTAAGGTTATTTGGGTGCTTTTAAAAAGCGCAGTAGGTTGTTTTCACAGTAGGCCTGAGAGTCCAGCACCAAGCGCTCTTGAATCAATTGCAGCTGATGCATAAAGAACATCACTACCATGCTGATCAGCAAAGCAATAAAGGTTGAGTTAAAGGCGACGCCCAGGCTGGTTGTCACCCCGGCGATATTGCCGGCCATGGCTTCATGGGCTTGACCCAGAGCGGCACCGATACCACGCACCGTACCTATAAAGCCTATCGAGGGGATAGCCCAGGTAATATAGCGCACCATGGATAACTCAGAGTCCAGGCGATCATTCTCGGTGTCGCAGACATTGTTTACCGCTTCGGTAGCAAACTGCACACTGTTGGTGACCTGAAATCTGGATAGAGCTGTTTGCAGTGCTCTGGGCAACAGGTAACTGCGTTGTTCCTCTGGCAGCGACTGCAGTGGTCGGGCCAGTTGGCTGGCATCTTCTGGGAGTACTCGCGATCCCTCGGCCACGGATACCAGAGGCAGATTAAGCATATTTTTCTCTCGGATACTGGTGCGGGTTTTGTAGCCCATAATGGCCAGTGCCCAGAACATTAGGATAAAGCAGGATTCCTGTTCCAGATCTTTAACCACGATAAAGAATGATCGCGGTGCCTGATATGCTTCACCAGCGGCAGCCATTTCTGCATGCTGGCGAATGGTGCTCTCGGCATTGGGTCGCACCACAGTCACGTAGATGGTATGGATGATAATCACCGACAGCAGCAGGGCGACTAACTGAAAGAACATCTCGTTGGTGGAGCGGTTTGTTGTGCTGTTCATTATGCTGTTCCTGTGTCGAGATTTGCTTAAATATCTGATGGAAGAGGGACTGGAAAATCTTCAGATATCTCTTCATCGGGCTTAAAGTCCCCGTCGCGGGGTTGTGTGTTTGAGGTTTTCTCGGTCTCCGCGGGCTCAGGCTTCTTCTGCGTCTCTGGGGACTGTATCTCCCCAGACTCGGCCGCCTCTGGCGCGGCTGGTTGCTGGGCCTTAACCATTAGAGGAATGAGCAATATTAGAACTAGTAGGGCTGCATTCTTCATTCTGGTTTGGCTCCCGGCTTGTCCACATAACGCGCTATTCTGAAGCCTACATCCAGTCGTCCGTCAGCGCCAGCGTCTCGGTAACTTAAGCGCAGTTCGGTGCGTGAGCCCAGAGCCCAACTGGCACCGCGAATAACGTGGCGACTGCCAGTAGCTGGGCCTTTGGGATCCATAATAGCCTTTCCGCGACTGGGTTGGATATCGTAGAAATCATTGACCCATTCTGAGACATTGCCACTTAAATTGTAGAGCCCTTTGGCATTGGCTTTGAAGCTGCCTATATCTGAGGATACCGGGCAGTTATCGTTGTAATTGGCCATGGTGAAACTGAGGAAACCGGTGGCACTTTGATCGGCATAGTTGTCGGTTAGCTGCACTGGCGGATATAGGCCATTGTCCCAAGGGAACACATTTGCACTGCCATCTTGATCGATTTTGGCGGCCCAGGCCCACTCGGCTTCTGTGGGTAGACGGTAGCCATGGGCATCCCAGTTAAAGCCACTGACAACCCCATCAGTGATCTGATAAAACTCTGGCAGCCCTTGCTGACGGCTGAGCCAGTTGCAGTAAAGTGCAGCCTGCTCCCAGGACACTTTAACCACTGGCTGGCTGTTCATATCCAGCGAGCGGCCTTTGATAGCCCCAGAGCTGTGTTCTCGCCAGCGGCGAAACTCAGTGTTGCTGACTTCTTTTGTGCCCATATAGAAGGGGCGCTGCAATGCCACTTTGCGCTCGGCTTCATTGGCGCGACGGCCTGGCTGACGGCGGGGTGCACCCAGAGTAAAGCTGTCTTTGGGACGGAACAGTTTTAAGGCAGAGCCAACCGGGCTTTTAATATTGTTTGGGCGCGATGCCCAATAGGCCTCCTGCACTGTCAGCAGTTTAATGGTTAGGGCCTGATCTTGGTCCGGACGCGGTGTTACGGTCAGCGACTTGGGCTGATAGCCCTCTTTTTGCACTGTGACTGTATGGGGTTTGGCGTTGAGCGAAAGGGTTCTGCTGCCGCTGCCATAATTCTCGTCGTCCACCAAAATCTCCGCATCTGAGGGGCTTATGTTGAGGCGAATATTACCAATATCCGGTCTGAGTTTGATGCTGATATCCGAGGTGGCTTCTGGTTCTAGGCTGATGGTGCGCACGGCTTTTTGATAGCCCTCTAGAAACAGCTCAATGCGGTATTTTTTATAGGGCGGCAATGAAATTTCTTCTGGTGTGGTGCCCATAAATTGATTGTCGATAGTGATATTGGCCCCGCTGGGGTTGCTTGAAAGATCCAGCAGACCGTCCGATACAATCAATTTTACCGCCGGATATTCGGCGCTAGTGCCTGCCTTGACGCTGACGTCTCTCTCAAAGTCTTTATAGCCAGCCTTCTTCAGCAGTAATGTACTGCCAGTCTCAAGAACTTCTGTGGTCAGCGGGGTCTGGCCAATCAGGCGGTTGTCTATATATAGATCGGCACCCTCGGGTTGGGAGGTAAACTGCATTTCGCCCCAAGCAGGTAACAGGCTGATATCCATGGACTGGGTTGTGTCGAGGCCAGCAATATCAATCGCTTGCTGCAAAGGGAAATAGCGGTATTTGCTGAATTCAATTTGGTGAGCTCCTGGGCTGATGCCAGCGATAGTACCCGGCACCCGCGCTGCGGGCTCACCGTCGATACTGACTTGGATATCTTCGAGTTCTGAGGTGACCATTAGGTTGCCCGGCAAAGGTTGCAACTCAAGTTTGAGTTCCTGGGTTGCCTCGCCGCTGACAACAATGCTCTGGGTCAGTGGGTAGTAGCCTTTGGCGCTGGCGACAATGTCGTAGTCTCCTTCAAGCAGTAGATAGTTGTCACCTATATTAAATGACAGCCCGCTGATCTCAATCTCTGCATCCTGGGGGCTAGCCTGAAAAATCACCGCTCGAGCCACAAACAGATACAGCATAATAACCACTGCGCTGGCAGCGAGGATGATCAGGGCTAACGGGCCTGGTGATACCGGCAGTCGACGTTGGGTTGCGCCGGCTTGCATGGGCGTAAAGGCTGCTGCGGATAGAGGCTGTTTGTTGTTATTTTCAGGCATAGTCTTTCTGATACGGTTTTGTCTAATTATCAGCTGAGTATTTTTTATTGCTCTACAAACCCAAGTATAGGTGTTGCTCAGCTGTTCCCTATAGTTTTTTGACTCCAGATGTTTCTATTCGTTTACAAATTTGTTCGCCACTGCTTTAAATCTTTTTGATTGTTGTGGCTTGGTACCAAAATGCCGAACTTAAATGGATTCTTTGCAGCTGACCAAAATGGGCTGCTCCAGGGGTTCTCCCGTGATGCTGAATTCTACGCGCACATCTCGGTAACCCGCTCTGGTGCCGGCAACAATATAGCGCCCGGGTCTAAGTTTCACTTGGGTTTGTTGAAAAGTCCCCAGTTTGGCGACGCGGAACAATGTTACATCCGTCAGGTTGTCGGATTGCAGTACCACTGATATTGCGGTGGTGGACTGTTTCAGCACTCTGTCGAGATCGGCAATTTGCTTTTGTAATATTGGGCCGGGGCTGGCGATGCCTCGAGCATCTGCCAACAGGCGCTGAGCTTTTTTGTAGGCGCTGGCGGCGGAGAGCCGCAATGGGTTATCTATGGTGGTACGTAGCTGACTGTCTAGAGATGCCCGCACGCTAACAGGTATGGTTTTGACTTTTGCCTGAGTTAGCGATGGGTCAGTTTGCAAAAGTGCTTGATAGACTTGCTGCGCCTGTTGCCATTGTTCTGTGCGCTCAAACTCGGCGGCCTGCTTCATCTGTTGATTGACCGCCAGCTGCGAGCGCTGGGTCTCTACCTGAGACAGTGCTTGAGCAACAGCGCTATGCTTGGGATAGACTTTTGAGGCTCGATTAAAAGCCGCAGTGGCTGCTGAAAATTTGTTGTTGTCCAGTGCGGCAAAACCCCGACTCATATGGGAGCGAAAGGTTTGCTCTGTAATGGCCTGAGTCACTGATGCCAGAGAGGCGGCTGCTGCAATATGCTGGCTGTCTAGGCTAAGGGCATGCTGGTAATAGTGTTTGGCTTGGGCCAGCTGTTTATTGGCAACAAACTCATCGCCTTTTTGCAGTGCATCAATGACTTTGGGTAGCTGGCTGGCGCGTTTTTCAAGATTGATGGATCTGGGATCTTCCCCATCAATGGCCATTGCTAGTTCAGACGATGTGTTGGCGATTGCAGCATCGCCATTGGAGGCACTCTCAATGGCATTGATACCATCGACTAAAGCCTGTTCAAATTTTGCTTTGCCAAAGGCCTGCAAGTTTTGCAATTGGGTAAGGGACTGTTGGTAGCTGGCGTTAGATAATTTGTATTTACCATAGCCGTACTGTTCATCCCCGGTTTGAATTAATGCTAGGGCCTGACTGAATTCAAAGTCGCCCCAAAGGCTGACTGACTGGGCTTGCAATTCGTCGCGCAGGCTGATGATTTGCGCCAGTACTTTTTGCGAGTCCTGCCGGTATTGGGTTTTTTCGGCTGCCTTTGATGGGCTGACGTCGGTGCTTGAGTTAGCATTTGGTGGTTCAATATCCGTCTGAGCTATCCAGGGCTCGGACACCATATTTGGCAGCAACAAAACCACGGCTGCAACCAAGGTGAGCAGTGCACCAACAATTAGTTTTTGCTGGCCTTGCTGTTTGTCTGGTGCGGGCATGGCTAAATGGCTCCGCGTTCTTGCTGATAAATTTTCTGCAGCAGTTCTTGCCACTGTTGATACTGGGCTCTGACTGTTCCTGTGAGGGTGACGGTGCGGTCTTCAAGTTCAATGACCTGGGGTGCAATTTCGGCTTCTAGGGATGAACCCATTTCCGCAACAGACTCATTGTAGGCGGCGGCCTGTTGTTTTTTCTCGAGACCGGATTTAAGCACAAAGCCACCCACTGCGGCCGTCGCTGTGCTGGCATCGCTGGCGACTCTGGTATTGGATTCGTAGCGCCCATAAATGCCTGCCAAGATGGCACCTATACCAGCGATAATACGACGATTACCCTGTTTCTCAAGTTGTCTTGCCTTCACCACTGAGTCGTAAGAGGCGCGGCGAAAATCTTGATAGGCCAGATGCATCTGCTGAGAAAAGCCGTCGTAGTAATCTTGCATGGTATCTATATAGAGATAATCGCGATCGCGAATTTTACGCACGCGCTGCAGAATACTGTCGTTCTCGGCGGGCAGTCTCAGGATGGTCAGGGTGCCATCGCGCTTTTCGCTGATATAGCTGTTAAAGGCATCGGGAGAAAAGTTCTTGGCAAAGCGCAACTCAGAAATGGTACGCAAGGTCATTGCCTGTTCGTGGCTCATTTTTTCGCGGTAGGTAAGCAAGTCATTAGCGATGCGCACAAATAGATTTTGGAAGGGGTCGCCGAGAGATTTTAGGCGACGATCATAGGCGTATTTCCCGGTTGTCTGCCTATAGTTTTTGGCAAACCATTGTTTGCCACTGCTGTCTTTGACCTGTATTTCCAGGTCCATTGTTTCACCGTCGGACTGCAATATGGTGCCCGTGATATAGAGGTCCATAACGACATTGTCACTGGGAGTAACTCTAATTGCGCCCCAGGCACCACTTTTTTCCATGACCTTGGCCAGCTGATTGGAAAAGTAGATGGCTTCAGCAAAACGCACTTCTGGGAATACAGTGTCTTCATCGTCGGTGAGATAGAGGCCATCATTGAGCGTTGGTATGCCTACATCCAACAGGGCGGCTTCTGGGATTGGATCTGTAGGTGTTTTTAATGTCAGAGCCGTCGAAGAGGTTACCTTATCGGTTCTAGCCCAGGCGGTTTGGGGTGCAAGTGCCAGTATGGCGATGCAGGCTAGCAGTAGCATAGCTATGGCTTTGCGGTACATTGCCTGAGTGCCAATAATCCCTTTAGTTGCTGTTTCCATAAGAGTGCCTGAACTTTAATCCTAATCTATTGATCTTTGATGCGTCTGTATTCTTCCCACAGTTTCTCACGCAACACTGGGTCGGTCTCTTGCATAGCGGCTTCCCGAATTTGTCGCAAAACAATGTCGTCGCCCTGACCATCGCCTACATCGTCTGGTATGGGAATAATATCCCCTTGTTCCTGTTGCTGGCCACCACTGCCTTGAACCCCTTGCGGGCTGCCTTGACTGGCATCGGCACTGTTAGCTTCTCCGCCGCTGCCTGCGCTGCTACCTGTGCCACTACCTGCACCTTCCTCGGCACGGGCTTCAAGGTCTTTGTTGGCCTCGGCCATAGCGCCACTATCAGATTCCTCGAACAGAGGTTCATCGCTGTCGCTCTGCACGCCACCGCCTCCGCCGGAGGGGCTAAGGATATCAATTTCATCTCTGCCCTGGTCTGAACCCTGTCCGCCAACGGCATCATCAAAACCATCTAGTGATGCATCTAGAGCCGCGTCCAGATCTTCGACAGATTCGCCAGCGCCAGATTGGTCGCCTGCAGAACCACCACTGCCTGTGTCTTGACCAGAGGGCCCGCCAGGCTCTGCTCCAGAAGAACCAGCATCAGCACCGCCACCAGAGCTACCACCACCAGAACTAGCACCACCAGAGCTACCACCGCCAGAGCTACCACCGCCAGAGCTACCGCCACCAGAGCTACCGCCGCTTGAACCAGATGGAGCAGATGGGGCGCTGGGAGGGGAGTAAGAGGGCATTTGGCAGGCGCTGAGTATCAGGGCAATTACCAAGACAGAAGCCAGATTTGAGGTCTTGCGCAGTTGGGCTGAGTTAATGCGTGCAGTCATAACCTAATCCTTATCCCTTTGGGGCAGGCAAATCATAAAATACGATATGAGGCGCAGCTTCCGCTTTGCCGTCGAGCAATTTTGGCCTGAACCTTTGGCCACTAACTTGGCGTCGCAAGCTCCCGAGTTGCTCTTTGGACAGATTTTCTGTGTCGCCCAGCACTTCAATATCCTGTGGCACACCATAGGCGCTTATGGTGACACTGACTTTCAGCTGGTCGGCTGGGGTTTTATTGTTATCAGGGGGTGTATCCAGAGAAAAATTGATTGCTCTGGGCTGCTCAAAAAGCTCAGCTCGCGCCAGCTCTGGCTGCTCCGCCGTCTCCAATACATCATAGGCCAGTTGATAGGCCTCTGCCGCAGAGAAGCGCTGGCCAAATACCAGATACCAGTCCCCCAGTTCGGCTACGGCTATGGCCTGATCTCGCTCTGTGCTGTCCTCTTGCTGCACTACCGACTCAACCACTTTTTGCAGGGCCATTTTGCCGCGGCGAAAATGCATATGGGAGGTGGTGGCATCACTGCGCCGAGCTGAGCCGCCGGTGGAAAAGCTAACCCCGGACTCACTGGGCTCACCATGTTGTTTTATATGGTTGGCGATAAAGTACTGCAGCGAGCCGAGACGGCGGTAACGCGCTGGAGCATACGGGCTATCCAGAGGCATATCGTCAAGCATGATGTTGTAGATTTTAGAGCCAATTTGTTCGGAGATAACTAAGTTGGCATAACCTCCGCTGGCGGTGCGCTCGTCATAGCTATTCAGGTAGAAGTCCAGCATTTTGTCTAACACAGGTAGCAGGCGAATATCATTTTGGCCATAGGCTTTGGTGTTGATGCTGTAGAGGTTCTCCAATGCTTTTTGTGAGTTGTCCCAGTTGCCCATAAAACTCTCTGTGTCAGCGATAGAGAGTAGGTAGGGGCTTTGGGACAGGCTGTCGAGGCCGTTGTTGACGCGCTCGATTTGCATGCCGCGCTGAAATGCCTGGCGGGCTTCTGAATACTCTTGGCGGGAGTAGAGAGATTTACCCAAGCCCAGATACAGATCAGACAGTTCCGGCGAGTAGGCACCGTACTCGGCTTCAACATTGTCGATGGCATTCATATAGTCGGTAACTGGATCAGAGATTGGCTGTTGCTCTTCGATTGATTGGGCATTGCTGAAAGACGTTGCTATCAACAGTGAAGAGAACAGGAAAATAGAAAATAGACTACCTATGTAGCTTGTGCGCACTTTGGTCATATTGATCGTAATTTCTTTCGTGGGCATAACCAGCTCCTAAATAAACTCTGAAAATTAGAGTAGTCAGTTAAAAGCCGGTTCCCTGGCAGCTGCTTTTGATGACAAAAATTTTATTATTCTTTGCCGGAATTAGATTGTTTGACTCCAAATCTCCGTTTTCGCTCATTATTTTTACAGTTTTGTCTTTTTTCCTAGACCAGTTTACACCTTCAAGTGCTAGAATTTTCACAAATTACCTTTTAGGTTTGAACAACAATGACAAAACCATTACAGGGCCTTCGGGTGATAGAGCTAGGCCAACTGCTGGCTGGCCCATTCGCCGGCAGCATGCTTGGTTATTTTGGTGCCGAGGTTATAAAGATAGAACCTCCAGGTGGCGATCCCATTCGCAATTGGCGGGAAGTAAAGGACGGCACATCCCTGTGGTGGCGCAGTCTTGGTCGCAATAAAAAGTGCATATCCCTGAACTTGAAAACTGTCGAGGGCCGGGGTCTGGTTAAGCAACTGCTGAAGACTGCAGATATTGTGGTAGAAAACTTTCGACCCGGGGTACTTGAGGAGTGGGGACTAGATCCCGAGAGCTTGCGTTCCGATAATCCCAATCTTATCTATGCACGGATTTCCGGCTATGGCCAGACCGGGCCCTATTCAAAAAAGCCGGGTTTTGCTTCGGCCTGTGAGGCGATCAGCGGGTTTCGCTATGTCAATGGCTATCCCGGGGATGCGCCGGTGCGTCCCAATCTGAGTATTGGTGATACCGTGTCCGGATTACACGCGGTGATTGGCATATTGATGGCTCTGCGCGCCAGAGATGAGGCGCTCAAGGCCCATCAAGAGGGCGGCCAGGTGGTGGATGTGGCGCTGTATGAATCCATGTTCAATTTGCTTGAGGCAGTGATTCCTGAATACGATGGTGCTGGTGTGATTCGTCAGCCCTCAGGCACCACGGTCACTGGGATTGTGCCCACTAACACCTACAAATGTGCCGACGACAAGTTTGTGGTGATTGGGGGCAATGGGGATTCGATCTATGCCCGGCTGATGACCGCTGTGGGTCGCGAAGATATGGCTACTGGCAAGCAATACGCGACTAATGCAGATCGGGTTATCCATGAAGCGGACATTGATTTGGTGTTGGCCAACTGGTGTGCCTCGCTCCCCCTGGCCGAAGCGATGGCTGTTTTGGAGCAGCATCGAGTGCCCTGTGAGCCGGTCTACAATGCGGCGGATATGATGGAAGATGAGCATTTCAAATACCGGGAATTATTTGAACAGGTTGAAATTAATGGCGAATCCCTCAAAATTCCTGCGATGATGCCTAAGTTAAAGGGCACGCCTGGCGGCACTGAATGGGCGGGTCCGGATATCGGGTCCCACACCGATGAGGTGCTGGAGAATCTGGGCCTAGATGCCCGTACTATTGCCGAGCTCAAAAACAGCGGTGTTGTGGCAGATGCCTAAGATACAGATCGCTTCTGATTATTATTAATTACAGAGAGAGTTTTTATGACCATTACCTCATTCCAGCCGCCTCGTCGCACATTGATGGGTCCGGGTCCTTCGGATGTCAGTGATCGCGTGTTGCAAGCTATGGCTCGACCCACTGTTGGCCATTTAGATCCTTCATTTATTGGCATGATGGATGAGGTAAAAACCCTCCTTCAGTACGCGTTTCAAACCGAAAATGAGCTTACCTTTGCTGTTTCTGCTCCCGGTTCTGCTGGCATGGAGTGCTGCTTTGCCAATTTGGTGGAATGCGGCGATAAGGTGATTGTCTGCCA